>Ga0099824_1007457_pt1 | contig 14476 bp, 5 predicted proteins | sample SiratrowhiteBW_FD_76837 | JGI IMG/M metagenome (GOLD analysis project Ga0099824, IMG submission 76837) | Root nodule microbial communities of legume samples collected from California, USA - Siratro white BW | ecosystem: Host-associated > Plants > Roots > Nodule | place: USA: California...
ATATATATATATATATATATATATATATATATATATATATATATATATATATATATGTTTAAAGTTTATGTCTATCTCTGACAACCGATGAAAAATTGAGACAGTAAGAAATTTCACAGGTCATTATTTCAAATATCTCAATATGACAGATGAAGGACAAATACCACAAAATTTAGGTCATGAAATGAAACCTGCACTATAGTAGTACAACAGTAGTTTGGTTGGGGTGAAATGGAGAGAAATCTCATCGTACCTACAATTCCCAATTCCATACAGATCAAGGAAACAAGAGATGGGGAAGCAGAGGGCAAGATTCTGAATACATACAAGCCTTGGGATACTCTTCAATTTCTCTTTACTTTTCCTAACGAAAATCTACAACTACAAATGAGAAAACAAGCAATAGTTCCCAATATAATCCAATTCCAGAGACACTAGGAGGACAGAAAAAGACAGACCATACATGTGAAATCCCAACCTCAACGTTTGGAATACTGAGGGGCTTTACGAGCTTTCTTCAAACCAACTTTCTTCCTCTCAACCACTCTGGAATCTCTAGTAAGAAGTCCTTCCTGTCTCAAAGGTGATCTATGATCTTCGCTCACCTTCAGCAAGGCACGGGCAATGCCAAGAGAGATTGCCTGAGCCTGACCAGACAGGCCACCACCCTCAGCTTTCACAAAAACATCATAACTAGTTTCATATCCCAAAGTTATCAAAGGGACCTTAATGTATTGAAGCCACAATGGATTTCCTTGAAGATATTCCTACTCAAAATTAATGTAAATTAGACAGAAAAAAAAACAGATCAAAAGGAAACGACAATTATCAATCACACAGAGACAGAGATCTAAGGTGTAAAAATCCATTACAAAAATGAAAACTCCTAAAAGACACAATCACAGCTGTAAAAAGGTCGTCCACAGATTACAAATAACTTGAACATTATCTGATTCCAATTCGAGCTGATTTCTCATTAAATCCAAAATTCAAGATGACAATATGAGAAATCTCTTCATGTCACTATGAATAGTGAAAAAAAAAAAGAAAAAACAACGAGCCACCCAGAAACTTCAATCACACAAACTAGTAAAACCAATCCATTCATAATATCAAAATACAAAATTAATTTAAAATAAAACAGTAAAAGACCCACCACACATATACATTATGCCATCGTAACTCGTAATACGAAGTATTCTTCCACAAAGATAACAAAGAACTTGAGCAAAAATCCAACACCAGGCAGATGTTCAAATTATATTATGTTGAAGCCACCAAACCAAATGACACACATCGAGGGATGCTTTGTAGAGATCGTGAAAAATAAAAGGAACTTGAAAATTATCCACATCAACTCAACCATGCAAAGCCAAAGTGAATGTGAATAAGTGCATAAGAAAAAGTCCGAGTCCCCACCCAACAAAAGATCCCACAATGAGCACAAAGAAGTCCATCCTTTTTGTGTTCTTGTTTTCAGCAGGAGAAGTTTGTCCTGGTTTGTGAAGCAGAACTTGGCGCTGCACATGTAACTTGTGCTTCAGATTGAGCAGTCAAGGAACCAAGTTCCCTTTGTTTTCTTCCTGAATAATAATCAGGTAGAAAATCTTGCTGTGCAAAGTATGGGATCCTGTTCGCAGCCCAAAGACAGCAACTCATGACACACCACACGGGCCTTCCCAAGCCCAAATAGACGTCCTCTAGGCCAGCATGGCTCAACAACTACTATTAGAAGTGAACTATTTCAAATTTTCTTTTTCCTTTACCTGTAGGATGTGTCAAGGTATACACCTTGGATTTCAGTACAGTTACCTTTGGTCTTTCAAGTAATTCAGGTCCTTGCAGTTGGAAATCACGAATGAAAATTACCTTATCTTCTTTTCTTCAGTATATAGTGGCTCGTTTATTTCCTTTAATTTTCCCTCAACCGTGACTTAGGCCTAACATTTCAGTACCCTCATTGGTATAATCTAACCTCTGAATTGGGAGAAAGCGTGATTAAGGCCCATGAGGAAGCCCGTGGCACATTCTATGTGGATGTATCCAAGAAGAGATTTCACACCTTCACAGAATACTCATCCAGCTCTTCCCAGATACCCTTTCAGTTTTATAATAACGATTCACATTAAGTGACCCTTCAGAGTAGTTAATCAACTACTTCATTATCTTGCTAAAAATGTGCTTCAGGTCCAATACAATTGCAATCACAAGCTAAAGAACTTCTAATACCACACCAGATACCAGAGAGTTTATGAATCGGCAGATTCTGAACCGACTGAATTTCACAGTGCAGCATAATACAAACATATATAAGCATCTCTAATTCATTAACTCACAAGACACTAATGATTGAGCAACTAACAGAACCTACGACAAACGAAACCAACTAACAAGACCATGTCTGGATAAAACATTCCACAAACACTACTAAGTAAACAAAATAAAATCAACATAACATACCAAAGAAGTCCTGAAATTTCCACCTACTATATGTTAATATATCATTTAAGTGAATTTTTATTTATATCTTTGAGAAATTGTACTTTCCCGAACTGATTTAGAATTTGTTGAGTACCTTAGCGTCGCGGTAATTGATGATGAATTTGCCGGTTCCTTCCTGGAGAACGACGCGAGCGATGGCGCTCTTACGGCGGCCGGTGCCTATGATTGTCTGGGCGGCGAATCCACCGGGAAGCCTGGATTTGACGTACTTTTTGAGGTCTTCGGTTTCCGGTTCGGCGAGCGCGGTGGCGGAGACTGTGAGGGAAAGGGGTTTGGGGAAGCGCGAGAGGGAGAGGGTGGTGGCGAAGGAGAGAGTGTTGGGTCGTTGAGAAATGTGGGAAGAGAAAGAGAGAGAAGAGAGGGAAGTGGTGAGAGCCGAAAGGGAAATCGCCATTTCCACTACCTTGGCAAATGCAAGCCTGAGTGGATAGTGTATTCAACAACGCCAGATAAAGGAGATAACGATTTATTCAGACTTTTCTTTATTTAAAAAAAAAATATATATATATATATAAAATAAAATAAAAAATTGATCTTAATTTCAAATTTTATTTAAGCAGATAGAATTAGTCAATGAAATAAAAATGTTTCTTTATGTTAATAAGTGTTATTATTTTTACTTTGAGATTTAAATACGTAAATATTATAATTTATTTATTTTGATAAAATATTTTCTATACTTAGAGTTAATTATATTTTTTTGTCTTCTTCTAGATAAAATATTGAAGGGTTATTTAAGAGGGATTTGATTTTTTCTATATGGATTGAACTTTTCAAAAACTTATATAGACTTGTTGATAAAGATTAAAGAAGATGTATTTGTAAAGAAATTTAATATTCAAATTACTACAAATTTTAGGTAAGAGAATTGAAAGTATAACTCAAGTTAAAAAGGCACCATTTCTTTTATATTGTCACATATTTATATGTTTTCGGTGTTCAATAATCAAAGGATGAAGATATTGCTTTTACTTTGGAATAAATGCATTTATTTATCTATTAAAGAACAACAATTTTTTTATATTAGATTATGAAATATATTTTTTTTAGCATTTTATAGAAAGAAATTTTTAAGAAGTATTTTTCTAAATACTTTTGTAAAATTTATTTTGATAATAAATAATATTGATAGTATTCAACTAGATCATTGAAATATTTTAAAAGGTGTAATAATAATTGTTCATAGTAAAAATAATAGTACTCTGTATAAGACTAATGAAACATTTCATCCGATTCTGTTGGAATATTTTAAAAGGTGAAATAATAATTGTTCATAGTAAAAATAATATAGTACACTTTATAAATGAAACATTTCATTTGTTTATGTTGCAAATGAAAATTTGCATATATGACACTGAAATTTAGGTCATATGAGTGAAAAATGGATTAAGATCATCTGCTTAAAGATAAATTATTAAATCTTTAATTAGTAGAGAGTGACATGTGAAAAAAAACTTATATTTGAAAAGTAGAAATGAATTAGCTTTTAGACAAATAAAAAAAAAGAAGACTTGACTTTGTCTTTGATGTTTGAGGACCAATAATTGTCACATTCTTTGATAAGAAACAATATTTTGTAACCTTTATAAATGGTCACTCTAGAAATGTATGAATTTATCTTTTAAAACACAAATTATAAATATTTGAGGCTTTCAAAATTTGAAAAATCATGATAGAAAATAAGAAAAGATTAAACATCAAAAAGTCTAAATTTGATAATCGTGGTGAATATGAAAACAATAAATTTTTTGAAGTTTTGTTATAGATACGAAATCAGAATAGAGAATATTGTGTCAAATACATTACCACAATGATGTAGTTAAACGTATAAATAAAAAATTGACTAAAAAATAAAAAACTTTTATATTTCTAGTTTGGCTTACTAAAACAATTTTAAGTAAAAACGGTCAACACAACAATTTACTTAATCAACTTAAACTCTTCGGTATTATTGGAACATAAAATACCGAAAAAAAAAATGAAGTTATAAAGAAATAATATCTTAAAATTTTTTTGTTGTGTAACAAATTAATAATTAAGAAAGGAATAAACTTAACTATGAATAAAGAAAATATAGTTTCACCAAGAATAATGTAGATGAATTTGACTATCATTTATGAGATGATAAAAACAGAAAAATTATATTAAAATTAATTTATGATTAAAAAGTACTATTAATTTTCATATTAAAATTAGTTAACAAGTTCTATCCATAAATATATAAGGTGATTGTTATTTTTTTTTATGATGTTTGATCTTATAATTAGGTTGTGGGGAGATTTAGTTCGTGGATGGGAAATCAAGTAAATTAATACTCTGTGAAGAGATAAGTTAATTATTCTTTTTCATCATGTCAATATTAATTAGTATCGGATAAAAATAAATAATTTAGAGATTATTTTATAAATTTTTAAAAATGGTATTCTTTTTGTTTATAATCATAAAAAATACTTTTAAAAATGATTATGTGAGAAATTATTTAAAATAAACTGTTATTTAAATTAAATTTTAGATTTTGCTAGCTTCTGGTTATCCTGAAAAGTTAAAATAAATATGTATAAAAAAAACTTCTTAAAAAATTGGGAAGAAGTGTTTTTTTTTTTTTTTGTTAAAGAAAAGCTATAAAAATTCGCCCTATCATCTAAAACAAAATTTATAAATCCTCACTCAAATACATGCCTAAAATATGAAGTTCTTCATTATTGGTACAATTACTCTAAGCCTAGTTGTCCACTGGGACTAAAAAGAAGAAAGAAAAACAAAATCATTGATCATGTCCAACTGATCCTCCCCACTTTCTCATGCGACTTTCAGCTTGTTCAGCCTGTGAAATCCATTGATAACAATTAAATTTGAACATATAACAGATTACTTACAACAAATTTGAACAAAAAAGAAGATTGATGATTCTCATTGGAACATTTTCTTGTAAACCTTCCTTAAACTCTTGCAAGATTAAATTAAAGAGAGGGAAAATAATAAATGTGGAATGCACTAACCTCTTTTTTCCAGTTGGTTACTGCAGTGACTATTATAAGGATTGTGGTCTGCAAAACTATGCCTGCAATCATCCCTGACCAAATACCCTGAATTACAAAGAGACATAAAGAGTAAGATAAAAAAAAAATACACACTAATATAATACTATAACAAGAAAAACTGTCACTAACAAACAATTAAGATTGATGATGCTATATATAATAGTATATAATGTCAATGGTACATCACCTCAACTCCAAGATTAAGTACAAATCCTAAGATTATCCCTGCTGGTAATCCAAATACATAGTAGCACCCAATGTTGATGTATGCTACTAGAGATTGCCAACCAGCTCCAACAGCAACACCTAATGAAGTTTTATCATGGAAAAAAGATGAGATTTAACACACAAAAATAAAACATACACTTTGTAATTTTTGTGCCTTAAAAATTGCATTTAACTTGTAAGAGAAGATATAGTCCTTGATTGGATATAACTTTGAGAGTTGGATCTTTTGAGGGAGAATTCACAAGGAAGATCTCGTGAGCATGAGACCTGAGCTAAATCCACCTTTAATCTAAAATCTTGTAATGAGTTTGTGGATTTTTTTCTTATTTGTTACTTAACTTTCTCGTCTCTACTTAATGTGAAACTTAAATTCATATTTGAATACCTAATATGTAATGTTGAGTTTTTGAACAAAAATTCACTCGAGAACCTAGTAATATTAGTGATTGATTTGCTGACGATATAAATAATTATGAATGTCCTGTTATATGCTAACTCGACTTTTTTATTTTTATTCAATGTGAAACTTAGATTCTTAAGACATAGATTTTGAGAGTGACTAACCAGATAAGACTGGTTGAAGGCTGTTTAGAAGCACAGTGACACCAAGCAAAGCAGCAAGCTTAGTTGTTTCAACGGCAACTGCAGTAGTGGAGGTAAACAAGTAGGGAAAGTAATCCTTTGTTGATAGCACTACGATCATGATCAGAACACCTATGGCCACTGATGTGATGGAAACCACCCACACTGAAAACCTTGCAGCCTTGAAATCACCAGCACCAAGTTCATTTGATACTCTCACACTGTCCATCAATTAAAACAAGTCATTTAGAATATTCTTCAGTCACCCCTTTATAATGTCCCAACATGATTCAATGAAAAACCCCACCTTATAGCAGCATTGAACCCAATTGCAATCATGGCATCCCAGCCATTTATGTTCATACTGCAAACATCAAAACAAGTATCAGTAATCAATTTTGATCTTTGTTTGCTATGTTCATTTAATATAGTGTCACTTAGGATGATAGTTGGCATTGTAACTAGTTACTTGTCACTTTATTAGCCAAAGGGTCGTAAAGCATTTTTAGGCCATTATATTTGCAACTTCTTCAATACAAAGAGATTTTGAGGGTCTTGGGGGGTTAGAAAAATATTCACCAGATAGATATGGCATCAACAGGTATGAGAGGATTTTCTAAACGCCCTGTTATCACCACCAGGATCATCAAATACCAAAACTCCAAGCTGCCACAATACCATTAGTTTCAAAAGTTCAAATTTAGCACCATATATAATCATGATCAATGAAAAAAAATGAAGTAGGCTAGTGAAAATACCATAACATAACAGCTGAAGCCAGAGAAAGCTTTACAAAACCAAACAAGTCCACAAATGCTAGCCATGTGAATCCACTCCATGCTCCATCTGACTTTGTGATGAGAATGTACAACAATTGTGCAATCACAATCAACCACCATGATGTGTTAAGAGTAATTGCTGCCCCAATTAGACCCCACTCCAGCTTCAGTATAAGAAGCCAACTAAAAAATGTGTGCAGCACCAAAACACCACCTGATACCCATAACATCACCAGGACTTTCCCCTGTGCCTGCAAGAACTTTTGGATTGGAAAGTTTAGAGCATATGCAAACAACTGGGGTATCATCCACAGAGCAAATTTTCCTGCCAAAAGAAAGCAAATGTGTTCATAATTGCATAGAAAAGTCAACAAACAGTAATGTTTTGAAAAAAAAAAAAAAACTTGACATAATTTTTTGAAGAAGCTTAATATGAAAGTGAGCAATAACCTGCAGCAGCTGAGATCTGAGATGTTTGTCCAAGGAGCACTAAAATTGGGGGTGACCAAATATAAATTGGTAACATAAGAAGTGCAGTGATGAACAAGATGACCCATGATCTCTGCATGTACACTCCCAACATCCTGGTCTGCCCTGCACCAAAAGCTTGCCCACACAGAGTCTCCAGGGCACTCCCCATTCCCAACTTATCACAACAACAACATACACAATCCATCATTCTTAATCATCAAAACTCTAACCAAAAATCAATCAGTGATTAGTCATTCATTTTATACACTGAGAGCAATTTTTTTTAATCTCCACACAAATTTCTGTTAATCCATTCTATCAGACTAATTTGGTTCACATTATTTAGCCACTAAGCCATTAAAATTTACTGTAGGAGCATGACACAGATATGTGTTAGAAAATTTTACCAATGGGTGCAACTTTTCACCAAAAATATTACCCATTTCCAAAAAATGTAGAAAAATTTACACAATTCAGCAAAGGTCTTCTTTTCTTTTTTTTTATTTCTAAAAATTCATTCCATTTATAAAAAAAATTATTGAGTAAAAGAATAATCATTTCCTTACGTATAAAAAAAATTATGTTACAACAATTTTTTGTACCAAACAAAATCTGCATTACTTATTAAAAAAAGTATACAAAACAATAAAATTTCATTGAAAAAATAAGAAAAAGAAAAACTGTGCTTCCAGACAAATTCTATACATTTGTGAAAATAAAAAGAAAAAAAACTAAATTTATACATGCAAACATGACTTTACACATTTAAAAGAACTATAAAATTGAAGTCATTGAAAGAAACTAACAAAAATTATGCATGCAAGTATCATTTTCTTCTATATCTAACAAGATTAAAATGTATTAAATTCGTTGTACAAAATAAGGCATCTTTATCAGAACTTGAAATTAAATGTTTTCACTTCAAAATTATGTATTAAAACACAATTTTATACCTATTTCGCTAATTTTGCTAATTTTGGTAATTTTTCTAACAATACTTATATTATAGATTGGTTTTTTTAATTGTACTTTATACCTATTCACACGTGTATATCACTTTTGAAACAGTTTTAAAAGTTTAAAAGCTTGTGATCCTGACGTATAACCTCTCCTCGCACACTCCTGAAGCCTATATTCAGTTAATTTTTAACTTTTAGTAAATAAATTCTTGCTAATTAATACCTTTGGTATAAAATAGCATCACTGTACAAAATACACGATACATTTTATTATGTAAAGAATATATTTTTTATTTATATGTTTACAGATATCTAATTATGCAGACACTGCAACAGAAAACCAGACAAATTTCTTCATGACAGTAATGACAAACAAAGTTAGAAAAAAAGAAAGGTTGAAACAGAAGACACAGTTAGTTTGTGTGTACCATGACTCCAAAGGCAAGCCCTGCAACAACAGAGTTTTCTACAGAAACTGCTGCCAGAGCAAGATCACCAACTTGGCCTGCAAAAGTTTGAGTGAGTGCACCAAGAGAGTACTGACATATAGAGGTGAGAATAGCAGGGCCTGCAAGTCTCCACAGCTTCTTTGACTCAACACCAAAATTCTTAACAACAATCTTCAGTGTCTTCTCCTCACCAATCTCAGTGTTCTCTAGCAAGGGAGTGTCCATGGACATGTTGAGTCACTTCTTCTGTCACTGATATTGGTTTCAGACAACACCCTTTTTCTTAATATCTCAGAATTTCTAGTGGCAAACTTTGGTTGAGGTTTTATACATGTGTGTGTGTGTTGGAGTTGGAAATGAGAAAATGGGAATGGCAAGTGTAGAAAATGTGGAGGTTTTACCAACTGCAATTAATATGTATTAAAGAAGAAGTTGGAATGGTAGCTATGATAGTATGGCCACCGTATAAAATTCATGTACTTTTTTATTTTTAACAAAATCATCTAACTTAATTTTTTATATATAAATAGATAATTTAAATTTAATTTTATCTATAATTAATTTTTAAATTTGATATTTTACAAAATAAACTATGAACTTTAATTCGTTTTGGTTCTTAAGTTTTATTATTATTTTTAAATAAACACGTTGAAGTTGAGAAGTCTGAGTATTTCTTTTTTTCTCATTTGGAGATAATTTTTTCTTTTCAAAGTTTTCAGAATGAATAAAAAATAACTTTAATTTTAGATATAGGTAAATGGTGACAAGTTGACAAACTCACTTAATTTAAGTGAAGGAATTAATTTAAATCAATTGAAATCTTACCACTATAACATAATTTTAATTAAGAATAATGTTTAATTATTTTAAATTTAACATTTAACTAATTAATTTTATAAAATTAATTATCTTTAATTACATAGAAACTAAGAGTGGAGTGACTTTTTATGAACCATTATAACACAAACTAGACCAATTTTAATGAACTTCAATACTGGTTTGACATACACTTTAATATTAATTTTAATTATGATTTGTTATCGTACTATTTTAACTTTTAAAAATTCTTGCACGTTACTTGGCTTTTGAATTAATTTATTTATAAACTATTAAATCCTAAATTTAAATGATTAAAGACTAAATAAAAAAATATTTCCTAATTTAGAATAATTAAATGCTAATTTTAAACATATCAAATCATTAATTGCAATAATTAGAGACAAAACTAAAATATAATTAATTTCTGAAATTAATTAATTAAATGTTAAATTTAAAATAATTAAACGCTATTCTTAATTGAAATCCTGAATACTATTTTAGTTTAAAAAAATATATTAAAATAGTACTCCGTTTCAATTAATCTAAATTAATGATTTTTTTTCCGTTATGAAACTTGACATGATTTATTCATAACTAATTATTCATTTTAATAATTTAAAAGAGAAATATTCCAGAATAAAAAAAAAAAACTCTACTTTGACTTACAGATTTATATGAATAAATAAGTAGTTGAAATTAATATTTATTTTTATATTTTTTATGGTCTTTTATTTCTCTTAAAAGTCAAAGTAAAAAAAATAATCTTAATTTAGTCTTATAATGTCAATAATTGTCTAGATTTATTTAGGTGATACAAATCGTGTCAATATCTTGATTAATAAAATGATGAGTTAAAAAATAAATATATTCTGATTGTGAGTATCATTCTTTCTCTGACTCCTCTGGTTTGTTTTTACAACCATATCTTCCCGATCAGAATATAACTAAGACTACAATATGTATATTTAATCGGAATTTAATTTAGATAAAATTTATTTTTATTTTAAAATTTCTCTAATCTTAATTATTTGGATTTCATAAGTGTTTTGAGAATTTTACCAATTTTTATAAGTTAAAAAATAATATTTTGTCAGCATTTAGTTGTTTATGTGATATTCCTTGAACTTATTAGACATTTTGTATTTTAAAATAGCTTTATTTTAAATGATATTTTATAATTAAAATATATGAGTTTATGTATATATGCAATTTGTATACATGTATTGAAATGTTTTGAGATTATATTTAAGTAATTATATGTAAGTATATTGATTAAATTGATTATGATATTTTGGTTTGGATTAAGTAGTTGTAATACTTGAAATGATATGTTGGATTAATTTTTGGTTTGTAATATTATATATAGAAACTTAACATTAAGATGAGATGATGTTTTTTCATTAATAGTCTAAACTAGATAAAATGAAATATCTAGTAATTTGAAGTTACGAAAAAGGTTATTACATCATTACGATATATAATAGCTGGCCGATTATTTATGTAATGAATTCAACTTAGTTTGGAGTTGAGGTTTACACATAGATTAAAAGTGTTTAAAACAAGTCATGTATTAATTTCAAATAATATATGTTTAATACAAGTATGTTTGTTAGTTTGTCTACAATAAGTTGAGTTTGTTAAATATATGTATGTTATATTGTATCTATTAGAATTGTGGTTAGTAATAAATTAATTATATTTTAAAACGAATAATATAAAACCAATTTAATATATTTAAATTAGAGTTGACGTTCTTATATCTATCATGTAATTTTCTGTTATAATGGTATTTACTGTAGGAGAATATGAGAGTACTTTTAAACTTACTTAAATAGTTTTTTCTTATGATGTTTATTTATTCACTGGTACTTTTAAGTATCCTTTTAATATTATAATTGATATTTATATGTATATGTGATAGCAACGAAACTTTTAATATATATAAAACTTAGAATGGGGTCTTAGGACGTTACAAAATAGTAAAATGAAGAAACAGAGTTTATGATATTTATTTTCAAAATAAAGTTTAAAAATTAATTAGAATAAAATCAAAGTTCAAAATAAAAAATCGCATAAAAAAATTCCTTTATTCTTTAATTTAGCTAACCTCTTAGACAAGTCAAATTTCCTACTTTTTTTTTCTTTTTTTCCAAAATTGTGCCATCGTCGGGTTCATGTCCAGTGAATATTGGTGTCTAGTTAAATTATTTTAAATTGTAGAGTTATAGCAAAAAATAAATTTTGTAATGATGGATAAATATGTGTTTAATTTTTTTATGAGTCTAAGTCCGACTTAAGAAACTTGTAACTAAAAAAATAACAATACTACTGATTCGACTTTGAATAACTTTTTTTGTTTCTTTAAATATTCATCACATTTCTCATTTATTTATTTATTTTGTTTCCATTGGAAATCAGCAATGAATGATTATGAGTGTTGATTATGACGTGTTTGTGTGGAAGTTAGTTAATGAGGAAGCCGTGATTCACCTGGCGGTTGTCACGCCCTTCACTGGTGGCTATGCCAAACGTTCCATGTAAAGTTGGTTGGATTTAATATCATTTTTCATCTATATCATTATATATATATATATATATATATATATATATTAAAATTAATAAACTCTATCTAATCTATTTAAAAACTGTTTAGATCAATATGGATATTGAAAAATAATCATATTGAAATTTTTTAAATAATAGATAAAATCAAATTTTTATTAAAAAATCAATAACTAATAAATAACAAAAGAAGGAATAATTTTATTTAGTGAAGTATCACTACTTTAATAATAGTTGGATTACAACCATGTTGATCTTAAATGTTATAATCATTATATTAACATTTGTTAAGAATATCTACTTTAACATAGTGGGATGCCTATATTTATGTTTTTGAATAGGTATATTGGTAGTTTTAATATATATATTTAAGGTTGATATTTTTGCCGCTAAAAAAAATAAACATACTTTTTTAATATATTTTTTTTAACTTTTACCATCTTCTTCTATCTCACCTATTACGGTATTTTTATAATTAATTGAATGCTATCTTTCCTAATAGTTACATTTATACTTTCTTATTATTATAAATCAGGAAAAAAATATTTATTTTGGATTATAAGCAAACAATTATTAATCCGGACATGTTTTCATTGTCTATTTGTTAATTTATTTATCTTTCTCGTTATTTTCTTTTTATTTTTCTTCAGCTAACCACCTTTAATTTTTTTTTTATTTTCGATTTATCATCTTGTCTTTCTGACAAATCATGAAATATTATCTTCTTAGTGACAAATCATGAAATATTATCCTCTTAGTTGGACCATAATTATTATAGGAGAACAAGTTTCTTCTTCTCAATTTCACGTTCATCGAAAGATTATATAAAATATATTATAGATTGTTGTTTACATTTTTTAATAAATTATATGAAAATAACTTATTTTTTACTTTAAATGAAATTAAATTTCCACCACCTCCTCCATAATATATATTTCTAAGAGTTTTTACACCTATTAAAAATGTGTTTAAGATAATTATGAAAAATAAAATATTTTAATAAATGATCATATGTATAATCATCCTTTATCAAAGTTAGTTTTTGTTTGTATAATCATATTATAATAAATTGCTGAAAACACAGTATAATCTCAATTAGATAATTAAATTTTTTATATACTAAATAAAAATACAGTTTTTACATGAAAATTATGAAACTCGTGTATAATTCTTCACTCGTAATAATAATGAACATGGGTATTTTGAAAAATACCATTTTAGAGCATAAAATAAGGTTTCTAAAAAATAATCAAACAACTCGACTTGAATGATGTGATAAACAAACTTATTTTAAAAAGTAAAAACTTCTATAAATTTACGTTGTTGTGTCAGATACACAGCTTGTTTTTTTAAACAATTTTTTGTCCTCAAATTAACTGAAATGAGAAAAATAATATTCTAAGCATGCTCTAAATCATCTTAGTATTTTTGTTTCTTTCTGCTTAAACATTCACTTATAAAATCAATATAATATTCTTACGTTAGTACTGTGTTTCTTTAGGATGATTCAAAAGAGATTTTATTGGTTAGAGTGAATGAGAATGAAAAATGAAAATTTTGGCAATTTGGTTAAAATGAAAATAAAGACGAAATGCTTTTAACGTCAAGGTAATATTCCTTACATTATAACTATATGTTTCTTTGGATGATTTGAAAGGGATTTGATTGGGAAAGAGTGAATGGTAGGAAAATGGAAGTTTTTAGAAATTTAATTGAAATACATTTAATTTAATTTATATTTTTGAAACTAGAATGCTGAAAATATTGAGAGATAATATTGCAAGAATTCAAATTTATTTCAAAATATTTTAAAATATAAATAAAAACACATTAAACAATGTTATGTTAAAAATAGAATAAAAAATTAATTTTTAATTTGTATAGAAATATTTGATACAATAATTTTTTTCTTTCTACCTAAAATCAAAAAAAAAAATAAAAAAAAAAAAAAAAAAATATAAAAAATTTTTTATATTTTTAGTAAAAGGTAAAAAGAAAAAAATTATTGTATCAAATATTTATATACAAATTAAAAATTAATTTTTTATTCTATTTTTAACATAACTTTGTTTTATGTGTTTTTA
>Ga0099824_1007459_pt1 | contig 14472 bp, 4 predicted proteins | sample SiratrowhiteBW_FD_76837 | JGI IMG/M metagenome (GOLD analysis project Ga0099824, IMG submission 76837) | Root nodule microbial communities of legume samples collected from California, USA - Siratro white BW | ecosystem: Host-associated > Plants > Roots > Nodule | place: USA: California...
TAAAAAAAAAAAAAAAAAAAAAAAAAAAAAAAAAAAAAAAAAAAAAAAAAAAAAAAAAAAAAAAAAAAAAAAAAAAAAAAAAAAAATAAAATATAAAAAAATATATATATATATATATATATATATATATATATATATATTTGATTAAATTTTATTTCTTTCTTTTAATTTTAATCAGTTTGCAATATGTGTTGAGTAATGTGATTAATATTGGGTGTGAATATGTGTTGATTAATGAATTCATTAATGAAATTTAAGTTCCTCTAGATTCCAATTCAAATTACTTAATATAATTTTAGTTGTGAGAAGATGATAAAAATGTTAATTAGGTACATATAAGAAAGTACTCCAATTACTTGTTATCTTATGAGTAAGTAGATTAAAATACTGAGTTAGGTATTAATTTTTTTTGTGAACATACTTAACAGTATGTCTGCAGAAAATTATCCAATTATGATTCAAGTTGTAATTTGTTTTAATTCCTAGGACATAAAGGTGAAATTAAGAATGCATTGATAAAATGATATATAATCAAGCATGTGTTAGGTGATATATAATATTTTAAATATTATAACTTATATTTTGATATTAATAAGAATACATGTTGTATTTTGTATATATTATTAGTGTGATAAATATGTATTAAAATATGAACAAATATATTTTCGTAATAAAAATAAAATATGATGTGTTGATTTGTAGTGTTTTAAAATACTATTTATACTATTTCTCTTTATATATATATATATATATATATATATATATATAAAGACTTGTTTTATATTTAAAATATTATTACATATGCTTTACTTTTAAAGTTAACATAATTGTATCCATCCATCAATGAAGTCATCTAAAACAAATATTATTGTAATAAAAAAGCAAACTAAAGTGAAGAACGATTACACTAAGATAGAACACAATCCCCATTGAAAAGGAAACACTGAAAAACAAATTTCAAATCTTAGGATTAATGATGACAATGGATGGAGCCGGTAATAAGTAGTATCCATATACTACGTTTAAAAAAAATCTCCGTTATTGTTTCATTATTTATTAAGTAACTGCATGAAAAAATCCTTGTAATTTCTTTTATATTTGTGGATAACTTTTTAAAAAAAAATTTGAATCATATTATTTAAAATATAAATTCAACTAAGAATTTGATATTAAATACAATCTAAATAAAATTATATAACAAATATTACTAAAAAAACTTAAAATCAAACAAGTTACATAGTAAAATATATATTTAAATAAAATTATTTTCTTTAAAAATAACTTTGATTCTATAAATATAAGTAAAAGACATAAATCTACTAAATTAAACTTCAAATCATATTTCACTTATTAATATTTCTCACCAAATCCTTTATTGTCACTTGAATTTTTTTAAGAAAATATTTAAATAAAAAAAGAATGATAGATAATGAAAATTTTATGAATATAATACTATAATATCTATATCCGTTTCATTTAATAGTATATATTATATAGATTCTACAAGCATATATGAAGGCATAGCCATGAAAATCCTCATCCAAAGATTTGGAAGATAAGTATAGTTTTCTTATATAAAAAAAAAAATGAAGAAAAAACTTGGCTTGAAAGGAAAATTGTCCCAATCTAAGACAGTTAAGATGAGGATTTGAATTTAATAGAAAGTTAAACGATAAAATTGATAACTAAAGTTTATATGAGAAAATAACGGCTTTTGACACGAATATTTTCTTGGTCCTTTAATTCAAAGCAAATGTAAACAGAATGAGACAAATTTTTTTTATTCTTTTTTAACAATTCCTCTAAGAACCAAATCCAACAAGAAATTAAACTTTCAGCTCAATATAAAGAAAAATTAAACTTAAGCTTACTTTTTGATGAAGTTTGAACACGCAAATAATATTCTAAAATAAAGTTTCTTAACTAATTTCTTAATCTGTAAAAGAAGAAAAGTCCTTTAATATATGTAAGCACAAATTTATTTGAGGGCGTGAAATTGGTTTTCTTTAAGAGTGAGAAAGAGAAGAGGCTAGAAGAAGAATCTTAATGACATTTTCTCCAAACCACCACAAAGAATATATCAAGCTTTCGAAAATTTATGATAGAATTTATATTGTGTTTTTAAAATATTGGTTGAGAAAATAATAAATGGATATTAATAATTATGAAAATACATAAAAAGTAATCTTAAGACTGAATCTACATATCATTTTTCACAAACCTTCCGTTTTAAATTTATTAAATAATTCTCTAAAAAACATTTATCGGCCTTCTCCCATAACTATATAGGACCAAATTTTAAATGCAAATTACCTATGTGTTTTCAATTTTTTCAAACAAACTATTTAATTTATACTTATTTATGTAGATTTGTATTAAAAAAAATACCGAAGTAAGATAAAATGGAGAATTGCATTTAAATCTTTATAAAAAAATTACTTCTAAATTTTATGCATTTAAAATATAACACGATTATGCTAGATTCTTTTTTTTGTCCAGTCAAAACTGGAGGATTATGCTAACTAAAAATGTCAGGTACATGCTTTGTTAGGTCATTTTATTCAGCTTTCCACAAGAAGTTGATTCCTTAATGTGGACATCAAAGTTAATGTTCTCTGTGAAAAGTTTTAATTGGGGGTCTTAATCTTTATAAAGAATATTAAGATGATTAATGCATTAATATTAAAAAATTAGTGAATTTATTCTTTCTTTCATCACAAAGCGTGTTGAAATGGTAAAATATGCTTATAACGTGCATTGGCTCAGAGACAAAACGTTAGTTGCGAAGGGGAATAACATTTTTTCTTTCTGGATGGATGGGGAATAAAACACTTCACATTTAATTATTTTTTATCATATATAAAAGACACAAAAATTAAGAAATGTTCAACATATCGTTTTAATTACAAAGTATATGTTTCCAAAATATAAATAGTTAACTAAATTACTTCAAACAGCTTTATTATTTGATGGTGTTAACGTCAGAATAATAGTTGCTTAAAAAGATTTGAGCTTTTTCTAGAAGTAACTCTCCTTTATAAACAAAAAAATGTTATTACATTTGTATGTTTAGCAGACAATAACTGCATTTGATTATTATATTATTTTATCACTGGACTCTTATCCTAAACGTAATTTATAGCAGATTATTACATTGATCGGAATCTTTTGGGTAAATTAATTTTTGTTAATGTTAGAATGCATTGTAAATTGCAATTCCATTCTTTCTTGGGCAACCAGCCACCCATCATTAGTTTCTGCTCACTCTTTCCAAAAGTGGCTCTTAAATGTATGTAGGAGCACTGTACTACTGTTATTATTTAATTACTCTCTGCATTAATTGGTTTGACTCGATGCATGCACGTATCCAATTCTCCTGATCTCAATCAAGTTACAAAATAATGATGAGAGCCTCAAACATTTGAATTTTCAAACTCTGTATCACAAGAACTGATGCGTGAGATTTCAAGTTTTGTCACATATACATGTAAGTATATAATTACTAACATTAAATGCGAAAAATTATTAATCAACAGTGTAAAACTGTGTAGCCTTCTGAGTGGAATTTGGAAGCTATTGTATAGTATAGTGTCCTTGTTGACTTACCCTTGGTAAGGACTAAAACTATTATTGCCTTTTATACGATGGTGTAGGACGAGGGCAAAGGTGAGATTATCGAAGTATAAAATTTCTGAAAACAAGTTTGGCTCGAATCTCGAAGTTATCCTCCCGTTTTTGTTAAATTAGAGTAAATTTGTATGGAAGTAATTGAATATGTGATATCCTTAATACTAAAATTAAGGAGTAGAGTGAGGAATTGGGTCTTAAAAAATTAATCTCTTTTGATAAAAAAGATGGTATTAGAAACAGCGGAAATAAATGAGAGGTGGGAACGTCCTTTATTACAGTTTGTCCTAAAGAAAAGGGCTCACAAGGAAAAAACAAGTGGACAACTGTATTTGATAGTGGAAAATCCTTACAAATATCTGAGTGGATTTTGGTGAGGAGTAGCATTGTACTTATCCATTACCACATGGAAAGAGGACTCAGAGTACCTCTTAATGTACTGTTGAAGACTTTAAACCTACTGCTTCTCCTAACGGACCCCCAAACCTAAACAATATCACTTGTCAACAAGGAACCAAGAACACCCTACAAACTATATATATCAGGTGCATATGGTTCAGTTTAAGTTTATTCCAAAGACTCAACTTTAGTAGGAGGGAAAAAAATCCAGAATTGTTGAGGCAAAGGTCTTTCTTTGTTAAGGGTTTAAGAAAGGAAAATAAATAGTAATGTGGGGACAAAGATCTAAGTTATATATGCATGCCTCTCAACTTGGTTTGGAGAGTATAAACAAAATTGCATATTCACCAATTCCACTGGACCTAACCATAAGTGAGGAATTTAAGTAGTTTATACGAAGTCTTTATGGGAATTGCTTTTTGCGGCCCATAATTTTTTGTCGTTTTGGTTTATGAAAAAATAACATCTAAATTATTTGATCGAAAATTCATTTTTTATATGAAAAATTAAATTTATAAAATTCAAAAATTATTTTTTCATGAAAAAAATCTTTAGATTGTACAATTGAGAAGTAAAAATACTTCCAGATTTATGAAATTCAAAAACTTTTTTGATTTTCAAATTGTACCTTCGAAAGAAATTACCTAAAAGTTATTTTTAACTTACAAATTGTATTCAAATTTGAAAATGCATTCTAAATTATACAATTAAAAAGTTTTTTTTCTCATAATATAAATAAGAATGACACGAGAACAAAAGGGCAACAAGAGTTACGGACAAGAGGCCACTGGCACAATTTAATCTCTTAACTACTTCATAAAAAAAAATGGTTTGCACATGAAAAAAAAAATGGACGGTCTTCAATTCAAACTTCCATGTCTTCATCGTACGCACAGAAAATGGTTTGCGAACTAATAAAATATGAAGATTACAAAATTCAAGGCAGGTCAACCCTTCATCCCGGCTGAAAGGGTGGCAATTAAATAAGTAATAATATAGCATCCTTCTAATCCTCTTACTGTTTTATAATAATTAAGCATTAAATTAAACATATATACATTTAATACCTCAAACATAAACTACATTAAATTCTTTCTTTATTCAACAAGTAGGATTTCCAAACTATATGAAGAATTATTCAACAACAAATATATTATTCTAACGAAAAGGCAAAGGAAACTACACTTACCAAATGGAAGGTCGAACACTCCAATAATATATATATCATATTACAACTGCATAGCATCCGAGACTTAAAAACTATTTTATTTTACTCTAAAGTATAGTTTCTAAATTTTTTTAAAAAAAAGGCAACGGTTTGATTATTAACTGTTGAGCGCTTCGACGTGCATACTATCCTGTTCCGTCAAATACAGCATAAATTGTGAGCAATGCCAACGACAGTGAGAGAATAAAATACATATTTTCAAGTGGCATTATATGCAAATTTTCATACTTACTCCCCCCTTTAACTAAATATCCAACTTAATCAAAATAGGATATCGGAGTAAACAAATATTGGTCCGTAACTCACCTATTTGCATTGCTGAACATCAACACTTGCATAATTATCCAATACACCAAAGAATATGGTCAGACATTAGCAGAAGGGGTTGAATAACAACTTGAAGGGCTCAAAAACTTAAATTATTTATGAGCACATCTTTAAATTTTCCATTAATTCACAAACCCTGTATGAGCAGAAAGAAACTCATTCCAATTTACCAGTTTTCAGAGACGCAGTTGGCTATTTAATTAATCCTTCTGTTGCTTATTTGGTCTCAATCCATCGTCAGCCCAAAACATTTCCGCTACACAATAAAAAAAATGCATACCATACTTTCTTCAAAATTGCGATTGTGCTCATTGCCTGAAATAAATTGCTGATGAATAACAAGTATTGAATAAAATAAAGCTTCATTTCAAAACATCAACTGTTCACAGTCAATTTAGAAGAAAGGGGGAGGAACGAGATAAGATCAGGCAAAAAATGGAAGAATATTTCAAACATGAGATTGTTTGTACCTATAAATTGTAATATCTAATGACGGATACTGCTAGAGAAAAAGATAATTGCAAATATTCACCATTATGGCAGCACATAAATAACCTACAGAGGCTACAGCTCCTAATGATAAGAAAAGCATGAAGAGTTACAGAACATAACAGCTCGGTAAAAATAGTACAGCGGGTAGCATATTCAGAGCACATTCTAAACATATCCTAGATATTATTATAAGCTTTTGTAGGTGCAACAGATTTACGGATTTTAGGCTGGTTCTAGTCTTGAAGATGACTGGTCTGCTTTTGATACCTCCTCATAAGCTGGAGGTAAGAAAACATCAACTGACTCAAGCTTGGATAGATTGTTGACAAAAGTTTGGAGGAAGAGATTTAGTGAACATGTCAACCAATTGATGCAATGAAGAAACAGGAACTAACTTCATCAGACTTGTTGAATCTTGTTTCCATAAAATATGACAATCGATTTATAAGTGCTTGGTTCACTCGTAGATTGACAGCAATATGCATGGCACTTAGGTTGTCACGGTACAGAACAACAAGTGACTTGAAGATCATTAAGATAATTTAGCCATCTTAGCTCACAAGCGGTGGATGCAAGCCCACAGTATTGGTTTCTGCAGCTAAATGAGAAACAGTGTTTTGTTTCTTTGCTTTCCATGAAATTAATGAATTCCCATGTAATAAACAGTATCTGGTAACAGATTTGTGTGTATGTACAGAAGTGGCACAGTCGACAACGCTAAAAGCAACATGATTAATTGGACAAGAGGTTTGACTGTAGAACAATCATTTTCCTATGCATCCTTTTAGATAGCGTAAGACTTTGTTGGAAGCACAAATATGAGCAACACTGAGTTGAGACATGAATTGACTCTCAGCTATTGTGAAGCAAAGGCAATGTCAGGTTGTGAATTGGTGAGATAGATAAGGCAACCAACCGACAATATGGCAAATGATCTGACAACAAATAAATTGATTCTTGTTGTAGTCAAAGAGAGCTATCGTGTAGAGGCCGGCTTGGACCTCAATAAACCAGAATCATTAAGAATGTCACAATATTTTTGTAACATATAGAGATACCTAAGGCAGAGTAAGCAACTTCGAATCCCAAAAAATATTTCAACATACCAAGATCTTTTATCGAAAGTGGGAATGAAGAATATGATTGATATTAGTCAATTCAGTAATGGAGTTACCAATCACGACAATGTCATCGACATTGACATCAGAGTAGTGAAATTAGATTGATCACATTTGATGAAAAGACTGTGATCTGCATAAGTTTTCTTTTATTCGAGTCAAAATGTAAAACAAACAATTTGTCATATCGTTCCCGACTAGCTTGCTTCAAGCCACATAGAAGCTTGCAGAATTGATTGGGACGAGATCTAGCAACACCAAAGGGTAAGGACACCTATACATCTTCTTACAACTCCTAATGGAGAAAATTTGTGACATCAAGTTGTTGGAGATGATACTGATTAATAGAAACCAAAGCAAGAATGAATCTAATGGTACCCATTTTTACAACATGAGAAAATGTCTCAAATAATCAACTCCTTCAATCTAAGTGAAATCCTTTGCATCAAAACGGGCTTTGGATTGCTCCACACTACCATCACGTCAGCATTTGATCTTATATACCCATTTACATTTGATTGGGTGAATATGAGGAGTATCCACAACATTCCAAGTCCAGTTCAATACTAATGCGTTTTAATTTTAGCTTTCATGGCGTCTCACCAACATTGATGCTGGAGAGCATCCTAGTAACTGACAGGTTCAGATTTAAATGACAAACACATAAGGTAATGGTGATGTGAGGGAGAAAGATGAGAATATGCAAGAATAGAGTTAAGAGGATAGGAATATCTAGGTGATGATTGGTTTGTAAAACTGACATAGGAACTCAAAGAAATGTGAAGGACAACTTTGTGTTCTCGAGTGGAGCAACAAAATGTTGGTTGTGCCATTGGAACTGGATCTACTGAGGACTGTTGGTCTTGGGAAGGTCTGGTGACGTTGCAGGTGAGAAATGGACAAGCCTTCATTGAGTTGTTGTTTACGAGTGTATAAATGAATGGACCAATTGTGAGATTAGTGAGGTCAGGAGTTTGTTCATCATAGGATCGACTAAAAGAAGGTGCATTGGGTAAAATGGTTGGCCCAATGGGTAGCAAATTTGTGCCATTAGGTGGAAAATACTTTGAGATGAAAGGGAAATGCATTTAACGAAAAACTGTGTCCGGAAATGAAAATTTCTTTGTTATCCAAATGAATAATAGCATAACCTTTTGTTCCATTTTGAAAACCCATAAAAGCCCCACGTCAAGAGAGTGGATCAAACTTGTGAAGGTGTTCATCATTTGTGGAAGCATGACCTAATGAACCAAAAACTTTAAGCAGGAGAAAATCTGGTAGTTTATCATGTAAGAGTTCAAATGGGGTTTTATTCAATTAAGGGGAGATGGAACCTAGCTTATTAAATAAACATTTTAATAGCATATGACCATAAGTGACTAGGAATGTGAGATTGAAACATGAGAGTTCTTGCCGCATTTAGGATATGTTGATGCCTATGTTCAACTCTTCCATTTTGTTAGGGTGTTGCAACACAACACATTTGATGTAAAATGCTTTTGGGTGAAAAGAAATCTTCCAGGAAAAATGTAGGTCCATTGTCAAATCAGATGCAACTTAAATTTGGTTTCAAACTGGTTCTCAACTATCTATGTTCCTTGTTCGAGACAATAAACTCCTTCTTGGAGCTCTGTGATTCATAGGAGATAACTCTTGGAAAAACATTCCCTCAAATATTTCCAAACTTTAGCTACAAAATCGAAATAGAGAACACTTTGAGAAATGGATGGTGATAAAGAGTTTATCAACCAAAATATGACTAGTGTATTGTAGTGTTCCAACGAGAAGTATGCATGCAAGGACAAGAATGGTTCTAATGAGGAATCCCATTATGATTTAAGAAATGAGAACCATTTGGATAGTTCCTGACTAGGAATGAAAATTATATTCGGTTAGTGCAGGTGACAATGACAAAACAGGAACTTTCTAGAGTTACAATAAGGTCTTCAAGGATTTTGACTAGGGTCTTGGACAGCTTGACATGGAGGACAAAGTGATTTGGGAAGATAGAATAGCAAAGCTACCAGCTTCGATACCATAAGAAAAATATACACAAGAGAAAGGAGACAGATAAGAAATATTAGAGAGGAAAAGATGTTCTCGATATATTCACCATGTACAGTATATGGCAGCATATATATAACCTACACAGGCTTCAGCTCCAAGTGATAAGAAAGGCATAAAATAGTTCATCAGGTAGCATATTATATCCTAGATATTATTAGAAGCTTTTGTAGGTACACCAAATTTATGGATTTTGGCTGGTTCTTGTGTTGAAGTTGACTGGTCTTCTTCTGATAGCTCATATACAATGAAGTCATTAAATTACCTTTCTAACCTCATTGTGAAGGTTCTATTTCAATGGTTTTCTAATCACAGTCATTGTAACTTTTCTATTTCTTTTCTTTCCTCCTTCACGAGATTTATGGATTATAGAAGCCTCACCTTGTATTTATTTATTCAGTGATATTTTGTCAATCTGCATTCGCTACATATCTTCAGCACATAGATGCTGTTCATTTCGAAATGTTCAAGAATACGCAACCAATCTTAAACGAACAGCCAAAGAATTTTCATTCACAGATCAATTGAGAAATCTGCAATTTGGTGGTGCTTTAGTTATTTGTGAACCAGGCTAACCGAACAATTACTCACAATAAAGTCGAGAAGTACAAAAAAAATCTTCTTCAAGAAATATGGGTTTTCCTCTTTTTACTGCCACAGTTCAAACTTCAAAGTTATTCTTCCTCATGTAAAAAAAAAAAAAAATGAAGGTCTAAAAATGTTGTGCCTTTTAGAGTGCAATCAAGTAGGTTCTTGAGCCCTGTCTTTATTGTTTTGAACATCTTCAATCCTAGGTAAGCGATATTATTATTTAATAAGAATGAAATAATTGAACTGTTCATCTATAAATCTAGAAATGAACTTAAGGTCAATATCTTTTACTTATTCATTATCTTTTGCGTGTGTACTAGAATGGACAATGATCACATTGAACCAGGAGTCTAAAATAGACATGTCTATCTCCAACAGAGCACTGTATTAAGCCTATATCAGACAGTAAATTCTAAAAGTTAAAAGATGTACCATTAAATAAATTAATCTTACATGTTATCTACAATCTTCGTATCCATTGCAATTTCTTCTTTTTTTTGCAAAATTGATGAGAATAACCTTTTGTCCTGGAATAAAAATAAGCATCTTAGATTAGATTTTACTTGATAATCATATAACCAGAAATAAAGTAGAATATGCTCCTTGGATGGTGTGTAAAAACAATGCAATGAGAATTATATTGCGAAACCGACGATTCAGACAACCATAATTTACAAAGCAGATGAAGAAATTTACAACTATCCATTGCAACAGAAACACATAGACTCTCCACAACAAATTGCAAGGGAAAAAATTCGAATTGCAAAATAGTGCTTACAGTGCCATAAACATGGTGATATTTTCTCCTAGTATACCTTTGAAATTTGCAATAGATAAAGTTTAAAAATTCCCTTTACCTCCTCATTCATATTTGTAACGGTATCCTGAATCCTCTGTAAGATGAGTCTTAAGCTTCCAACTTCGTAATGTAAAACCTTTGAATTATTTTAAAAAATGTTTAGAACTCATAGGGACCTCTCAACCAGAAGTCATTGACATAATGACGAAATAAAATATTAAACCTCTTTGTCAGAAACTAAATTTTGTATCTCTGTATCCTTTGCAGATAAAGTTTTCTGAACGTGGGGCTGGTTAAGAAAATATTGAAAATGCATGAATAGATGAAAGTACAAATAAGTTTTATGGTATTTGATACAGATATAACTATTGAAGATATGGATATATCTTCCATTTGAGCTTGGTTATGGTTGCCAACTTTTGCCACATCCAGCTTTGCTTCAAGCTCTGAGATGATTCTATCCTTCCTTCTTAATTCAGCCTCATTGTTTTCCACTTTTTTTCTTAGATCAGAGATATTTTCTACAACCCAAAGGAAGATTTTTTGAGTTGATAAAACTTAGATGGTATGTTGCGCCACATATTATACACACACATACATATATTAATACTATCATACTAACAACTAAGTACTAATATGTTTTGAAATGGGATTTCTAAATTACCAACAAATGTTTTTTCAAATGCAGAGACCCAATCCATTTTGTTTTTCAAGTTGGTCACTGAAAAAAAAGAAATGCAAACATAAAATAAGCAATTAAACACCAATTGCTTGCATGAATATCCACACCTGACTCCTGAGCATAGTTTGGAGTCAGTACAAGTTAGGAAATTACTTACCAACTTCCTCTCTATCATTGACAATGTTCTGGACTTTATCCAGAACTTGCTTGATACAAAATACCTCCTTTGCTATTGAATCAAATAATGCTAGACAAGAACTTATCTTCTCTGAAAGGACACTGAGCATCCTATCTTTGGCTTCAATCGAACGTTTCATCTTAGAAGTAGATTCCTGCATAACCCATTATTTCGAACCCAAGCACACAATCAATAGCAGTCCATACTATGAGAGTTTAAAGTTCCAACATTGATTAGTTTCCGCATGAACTAGGAGTGTTCATTGCGTTGGTAGTATCACAACAACAACCACAATCGAAGTTCCAAATCTTATGGTTTCTACATATTACCCCTACTCTTGCTCCCTCGTCCCCCGGATACAGAAAAGTTTCAGTTATGCTCAAACATGTTGATTAGGAACAATAACATATTATAGGAAACAAAATAAAAGGCCCAAAGCTTCCAGCTGTGACCCTTTTGGAAGATTCAAGAATGCTATAGTAAAAGTAAAAATTAATTTCCTTTCAAGCTAACCAAGCGTGTCTGTTTGTGCGCGTTTTCTTTTTTTACTTTCAGAGGGATGGGGTCTATCAGGTTAAACATATTAATTGGATCAAATTTGATTGTATTATCTGAAAAAAAAAATCCACATAAATAACCTCAGCGATTTCAGTAATGCTCAAATTCAGAACTTTATTTATCGAACAATAAAAGGTAGTTAAAAAAATTAAATGAGAGAAAGAACAGACTTCTCTTCCTGCCATCATTTAGAAATTAGCATTAAATAACTCTAACTTTTTCTGCAACAACTTCTTACTAATCCTCCTATTAGTTACATAAAAAAAGTATTGAATGTTTTTCATATCTTGAAGACATTTTATGTATTTTTCTCATTTAACTTTTTCTTTATAAATAAGATATTGTAGGGAGATATAGCATCACTCACCAGCATTGAATAACTCTAACTTATATATGTACGTGTGTGTATAAAAGGCAACAAAAGCGCCAATCACAAACAATAAGATAACCTCGTAAGCATGCACGAAGCTTTCCCTAGACTGAAGCAAATTATTCAGCGTTCCCTTCAACTCTTTCTGCTTGTTCTCAAGCAGCACATTATCGTTCTCTAGATAATTTACCTGCATTGGAACACAAACCACTTAACGTTCCTTTTCTTTGTAGAAAAAACCACCAACATTAAATCCTCCTAAACCTTTCTCTCCAGTTTCTGACGCTCCTCTCTGACAGAAGCCAACTCGCCCTGCAATTCCTGTACCTTTCTGCCACACTCTTCCTCGTTCTGCTTCAGCTTCTGCTCCCGAACGTGGCAAACCGAATAAGCATAGTAAAATTACGTGAAGAAGAGAATTGACCTAATTGAAGGGAATCGAAAACCTGGAAAAGAAGGTGGTGCTGCTCGGTAGCGGAGCGTTCCCGATCCTGAAAGTGCGAAGGTTAGCGGAAGAGGAAACGGCCATGACGAATTGGCGATTGGCTTTGGAGACGGATATCGTTACCCTGAGATCTCGAACTTCGGCGACGAGAGCTTGAAGTTGGAGCTTCAACTTCGAAAGCTTCAGCAATTCCATCACTCCTTTTCTTCACCGCATTTCAAATTCTCCATCAATTTATACCTACCAGAATCTCCACGTGAAACGACGCCGTCTCTGTGCATGGCAAAATCCCAATCACACTGGTTGGTACGAGTTTTTGCGTGATAAACGATATTTGAAAATATTCCAAATAATATTTTAATTCCTTTTTTTATGCATAGTAAATTAGTATCCACACGGTCATTAATAAAAAGTTAATCATTCACACTAAACATTAATTTTCCCCTAATGATTTACACTTTTTGTTCTGATATGATTTATGATAACTTGCATGAGAATTGTGAATTATGAGATGGGACCATCAATTATTACACAGAAGGGGAACATGGAGGGTACAACATACTTCAAAACATTAATTGGGTGACCCAACCTCAGAAAACAAAGTGGATTAAAGAGTGGGTCTTAATTACCTACTAATCCATTCTCATTATCATAATTAATCAAATCTTAAGTTACTTAAGCAGACTCCTTTCTTTCAGGTTCACCAATCAAAATACTCATTATACTTTATTTCAAAAACTTTTTCATCAATCATATACAATGATGTTAAGTATCAAGATTAGGATATTTTGAAAAATATATATTATTAGATTTTGATCTGCATAAAAAAAAGTATAAAAATGTTAGAAAATTTGAATGGATGAGATTAGATGAGAAGAATATATAGAAAAGGGGGGAAAGAAAAAAAGAAAAGAAAAAGAAGAGTGAGTTGTGGAAGGAAGTGAGTTGGGTTTGGTAGTCCCGAGGTGAGTGAGGAGTGAGAGTAATGGTGGAAAGAGAAGAAACATTGCTTCTTCTCTCAGACTAGCCACACACTCTGCGCACAACCCTCCACTCTCCAAGGAGATCACAATCCCAAATCCCAAATCCTTAAACCTTCTCTTCAATGCCACTCTTCTTCCCTCCTCACTGACACTTTCTTCACCTAATGGATCCGCCAGCGATAATCAACGCCGCCGCCGCCGCCGCCAACACAGCCTCCTACAACCTCTCAGAGATCTGGCACTTCCCGCCGCCCAACGCGCCAGACGCCGCTGCCGCGTTGGGCCTCAGTAGGGCTCATTTCGGACACGGGCTTCCGGACTTCGGCCCGGGAAGCATTGGCCACAAGAAGAGGCGCGACGCCGAGGAGGAGGAATCGGCTAAGGGCGTCTCCACCAGCAATGGCGTGGTACCTCACTCACTCAATGTTCTACTATGAATTAAGAGAAAGAAAAAAACAAATTGAATTGGTTGTATTACAGTATAGAAGAAAATTGGATCTGTTTTTTTTTTTTTTTTTTTTTTTGTTTAATTTTCGGGTAGGTTTTTTTGTTTTTGAGATGATTGTTTTTGGGGGTTGGGGTTGGGTCGGGGGGGGGGGGGGGTGGGGGAA
>Ga0099824_1007461_pt1 | contig 14469 bp, 3 predicted proteins | sample SiratrowhiteBW_FD_76837 | JGI IMG/M metagenome (GOLD analysis project Ga0099824, IMG submission 76837) | Root nodule microbial communities of legume samples collected from California, USA - Siratro white BW | ecosystem: Host-associated > Plants > Roots > Nodule | place: USA: California...
TTATATATATATATATATATATATATATATATATATATATATATATATATATATATTCAAATTTCAAATTAATTAAATTTTATTTTTATATTAATTTAATTGATTGGTAAAGAAACTTATTTTTTTATAATTTATTTAATTAAATGAATGTACACAAAATCCCCCTTACATACAAATTTACTCTAATAGTAACATCGAATATTATATCAGGTTCAGGTTCATCCGATTTCTGTTTTTTTTTTTTATGCTCGGTTCTTCTTCTTACTCTTTTGAGAGTATTGTCCCAGTTATATATTTCCAAACCTTTTATTATTTTATTTTTTATTGTGAAACTAATATTATTAAATTTCGAGATTATAACTCCCAATAATACCTTTCTCTTGTGTATGGAAGAAACCCCAGTTTCAACCACATAATTGAAAGTTGATTTACTTAAATTGCAACATGCGTGTTGCTTTATTATTTTATTTTTTGGTATCAACCAAAAGCATCATTAGGAAGGTTTTTGTCTTGGGGTGTGACAGAAACACAAAAGTTATTAGCTGTGAAGTGGAGGAGGCAAAGCAAGGAAAGTTATGAACAGTGCAGAAAAGTTGAGAAAGATGAAGTTGCTTGACACTGTTGATGAATGATGATGAGATGTTAAAGGAAGGCGCATTGATAGCAGTAGCATTTGATGGCCCCAATGCATGGCCAAAACAATCAGTCACATGGAATACTAGGGCATAAAGGCAAACAAGGAAGCAATTAGGGCGTGGAGTGGGGACTAATTCTTTTAACCTACATAATTAATTTTGGCCTTCATCCACTACCAACCTTCTCATTCTATCTTCCCCGTGTGGCTCAAACTCCACAATACATCACCATCCACATTATGCACCCCACACGTGTGTGCTTTGATAACAAAATGTCAACATGCCAATGCCTAGCTATGTACCTAGCTACCTAGTGGCTACCTTCCTACTATTCTTTCAAAATATCACATTCTCTCTATATAATTTATGCATAAAGTTCTAAACCATATATGCCAACTGTCTATACTTTATGCAGCTCCACATATTTCGAATCTTTTTAACCAAAAATGGAGGACTTAGCTAAAAAAACAGAATAATTTATCAAATATTTGATTAGCCAACAGTTTCCTAAGCCATTTTGGCCCTCTACTGCAATCACGTTCCATGCACAAACTGCTAAGGACACTTTCATCTAACACACACTCAATACTATAATTTTAAGTGACAGAATTGTAGTTCAATTCAAGTGGATCGAAGAGAATTTCAGATGAATCCAGAAATGAAGAACGCCCTTATAATTGGTTTTATTATTAGATATGGTGCTTCAGTTAACGTGACACGTTGGCCTTCTTTCTCTTTTAAGTGAATATACTTGTCACCTCTCTTTGTTCATGAGTTGTTTTCTTTAATTCGTATTAGGGTTCTGTTATATATGTGGTCCAAACTTACATATACCTACCTGAATAATTCTGTGTGAGTCTTGCGTTTTGGTGGTGATTGATAATATATTCCTTATAAATGACCTGTTAATAACGTTAAAATTTGAATAAAACAGAGAAAAAAATTCTATATCAGTAAAAAGAAGACTAAATATCAGAAAAAGAAGAAGAATGACTATATGATTAAATTGTAAGTCGGAAGACACACGTACCGTGTTAAATAATGCCTTGAAATTTTAGATCTAATTAATGTCCGTTATTATAGTTTCTCCTATATAACTTCTTAGAGCTGCAAATACTAACAAGTATTTCTTGTAGAGCAATTTTCTTAAACAAGTTAGATTATATATTGTGTCATTTCATTTATAATATTCTATAAAAAAATATATTTCTTGTCTTAGACGCTGTTTTTAATTTAAGCAAAAAAATAATAATTAACCAATAATGTGTTTTTTTTAACTTTATTCTTTAGGTGGTGATTGGATTAGCTTTTGCATGTCATATTTTCAAATAATTTGTTTCATAATTTAACAGAATATGTTTATAATTTAACGTGCCAGTACCTATCCACTTATCTATCTTATGATCAGTAATTAACAATCAGAGCGATAATGAGATGTCAAATGTGAACTTAGTAGAACAGGTATAAAATAAATTATATATTTTTAAGATAAAAAAGTTTATGTTTATAATTATCTTTATATATTCTGAACCTCAACATAAAAGCAAGTACATGTTTATCTTCAAACCCATTTATAACCAAATTTAACTGATCAAGCATATAAAGTAATCAGATAAGATTTTCCAACTATTCTGTATATTTGAGATTAGGACATACTAAACAAGATAAGGGTGTTTAAATTCTACGTTTCTTTTAAATCATCGGCATTACGTATTACATGGACATTTTAATTTGGTAAAAATCTATATTTGCTAAAAATTATATTAATAGTCGAAAGAATTAAGTTAATTTATTTAACTATATGTGCTTTATAAAATAATCCATCAAAACAATTAGAAATATATTTTTGGGTAATTATAATATTATTTTTTTGAATTTTGAACTTCTATAATTTTCTTAAAGATCGGTTATTTTCATTATATATTTTTAGTTATTTTTTTCACATTGAATTATATTTTAAAATACTCCTAAACAAGTTTAAATAAAAAACAAAAGTTTAAACTAAAAAGTAACATTAAAATTATTGAATTTTATATTAAAAAAGACAAAAATAAAGTTAATAATTTAAAAAAAAATAAATATGAGAAATTAATAGTTAAAACGTTGTTTGAAATAATGTCTTACCAAATGCTATATACAAACTATTAATAAAATTATTTATTGAACTCTAGTAACAGGTTTAAAACAAGGTGAACCTAAAAGGTGTCAAATTAAAGAACTAGATAACTCAGGTGATAAGTGGAGTAGGATTATTTATACAAATAAAAAATTAACGCTACTGTATTTTTAAGAACTTAAATTTGGACCATCTAATTAAACCAAATTAACTTATTTTAAACCCACCCCTTAAACTTTGGTAATTCAATTTTTGACAATGTATAAATTTGTCATAATTGTTACTTAAATTTCACATAATCATTAATAATCCATTCCACTGGGGTTATAACTTATTATTATTTATTAATGATTCACTGATTTTTATTTCATAAATACTTATAATAAAAGTAGACGTGATGATAAACTGCAATTATTATATAAAATAATTTATAAGAAAATCTCTTACATTGATTTTTAAAAGATTATTTTTAGTTTATATAAGATAAGTTTGTCTTAAAATATTATTATTTGAAAATTGATTTAAACAGGTACATGAAAAACCTAAGTTGAGGGTCGAAAAAAGAAAGGGAAAATGGTGCATGTGTTGTTTACAATGAACAGTGATGGTTGGGAAGTGTGAAGGGGTGGCGGTGGTGACGGTGATGGGTGTGGTGAGAGATGATGGATGGTTGTGAGAAAGGTGAAATGCTAACATTGTTTGTCGGCAATAATGGAGGCCATGGTGAAGCATTACTGTGTCTGCTTGCTTCCAAAGAGTCTAAGGGTCTTTGTTTTCTTCTTTTTCATTTTTCATATACCACCCAATAACAAATTATGTTACTTATATACTCTTTTACAAATTAAACATTTTGATCTCCATATATTAATATTTCAAACATTTTTTTATATTGTTATATATTTTAAAAGTTATAAGTGTTCTTCACAACGAAGACAATTTTACTTTTAAACGGATAAGATAACTATAAATGATAAAGAAATTCTGAATATTTAAATAATTTCATATTAATGATGTAAACTTAGAATCACTTTAATTCACATGTTTAATAGTATAGTTTTTAGATTTTTATTTGATTAAAAATCATCACGAATATGATCTCATCTCGTCCTATATGTATCCTTTTGTTTTGGGAGGGTGTGGTTCAAATTAATTTGTGAACCTGTTGTTTGATTTTGCTTTATTAGATTTTAAAGCTTAAAACTGTCACAAAAAATTCTTTTGAAATATTATTCATTAATCTAAATTTTAAAATCGTTGGAGAAAACATCGTTCACCTTATATTAGTTTATTTTAATAACGTTAATTTTGAAGATAAAATGACTTTTTTTCTCAAAGAAAACTCAAAAAATAAGTTGTAAACCTTTTGCGCTAAAAATTAATATCTTGATCAAATTCTTATAACAAATCATCTAAAATTGAAACGTCTGGTGAGAAATTAAAAAAAAAACAAAGGGAGTCAACATTAATTCTAAATCGATTTATATAAAAATTCTAGTGCAACCATTACACGTTTTGTACAAAATATCAAAAGTTGTATACGATTTAAAATTACTTTCAAACGATTTAAAAATACTTTGAATACCTATGCTTAGTATATTGATTTTAAAAGTGTTTTTATGATAGGATTTTTAACCACATTAATGATGTGGAAGAGAACCAAAAGTTATGGAATTTGGCAAGGAATTTAGAGTATTTATAATATGATGTTGAATAAATTATTAGAAAATTCGTGTTGGAAAATTGCTAAAGTGAAAAGTGAGAAGAAGAAAGATATGATGGTTTACATATGAATATTTTTTTTCAAAAAAACATGAGATGATTTCAGAGGATTTGGGGAAGATGAAATGAAAGAGAGTTTAAGATTTGAGAAGGTTCAATAAAGGTTTAGGAAGGTGGTAGATGGGATAAATGCAATAAATACAAAAGGCGAGGAAAGCGAAGATGTGGAGCATGAAACAAAGAAAATTTTACAAGTACAAATGTGAAATATAATGATGTACAACAAGTCAATTCTAAAAAAAATTAAGGAAAAGATGATAATTGTCTAAGTACATAATAACTCAATATTTTTATATTTTGATAAATTCTAAAAGGAGAAAGCATTTGTTTAGAGATTTGAAAAGAGATTCGTAGAAACCATACTCAAAGAACCATTGTTGGATAGAATAAAGTTTGACAAAATACTTGAATATGAAAACAAAAGGTTTGTTCTCACTTTAAAGAATGTGGAAGATGAAATAGCATGGAAGGATAAAAGTTCAAATTTTACATGTTACAATTTTATATTTATTAAGTATTTATAGCAAATTTTAAAGGTGGATATCCAAATGTGATCAACATACAACAGTGTCTTATTGTAAGAAAGTCATTTGAATAAAATTGATCATAAAATATTTTTAAATAGGTAATCTCTTTAAAATCATGAATCATAAAAAAATAATTAAAAAGAAAAAGTATATCATTTCATCCTCATGGGTGATAAAAAGAACAATTGAGTAGTTACTTAATAAGTAGTAAGTTGAATATGTTTTAGAAGAATTACACTGCGGCATTTATGATTTATACTTCTGTAGTTAAGTCATGCCTACTTAAAGTCCTATGTGACTAGCCAACTTTGAGAAAAATTATGTGCAATTTGTGAATCAATGCTTGAACTATCAATAATATGACAATCATAAGTGAGACTTGTACATTGTTAGGTTTTTCTTTTAATAAAAGGATAATATCGATTCTTTCTAGTCATAGTTCATTACTTTCTCAAGTAGATCAATTGTCAAACCCTTCCAAAGATAACAACTTAATATATCCATAATTTTGTTTAAAATAACATTATATGTTGATTTGGAATCCTTGACACAATTATAATTAATAATGAAAAGCAATCTAATGAGAAAATCTTGAAAGATTTTATCAAGGCTTCAATATTTGGTATGTTATGAGCTTAGTTAAACATCTTCAAACTAACAAACAATTGTTGAAGGAAAATTAGGTTGAAGAATTAGTTAAAGTATTATGAGCATATAAATATATTTTGCAATCAACTACCTAAAAGACTTACTACAATCTAACATATGGAGTGGAAACCAAAATAAGTAGAGATCAACAAACCCTCCCTAAAATTGAAGATGTTTGACCTAAACCATTAATTACTAGTGCATGTAAATAGAATTGAATCTTCTTTTTAAACTAAGAGATAAGACAATAACCCAAGAAAAAATATGTAAATATAAAGAGTTGTTCCAAGATATAACTCAAAACTCAAATTAAAAAACTTCTGTCAAGATGGCTTAGTATGGTGATTAAAAACGAAACATATAAAGAGAATATTGAAGAAAAATTCTTATCAAATATTGTCAAATAGACAAGACCATTTCAAGTCATAAAACATACAAACTAAAGCACTTAAGTGAAAAAGATATTTCTCTAACATGTTTTATAAAATTTATATGTTCTCACCATTTCTCTACCATTGATTTTTTTGTTAAGAATAGTTTTGGCCGGAAATATTTAATAAGACACTATGAATAATACATTCTATCAACATATGTTCCAACTATTCTTTCAATGAAACTATTTAGTATCAGGTTAGGATGCTTTAGTCATAATAGTGATGTCTTCTAAAGTAAAATATTTCAATATAGGATATTTCACTCACAAAAGTTATTTGTCTTTAAGCACAAGTAAAAATATTATCATACAAGTAAAAATACAATCTCAGGCATCTCAATAGCAACTTAAAAACCTCATATACTAATCAAACAATCATCTCTTGTGAAGAAAAAATTATAAAATAAAATAAAATTGGAAATAGTGTTGCATATTCCATTTAAAGCAAAGTTTGGAACTATTACTGGAGATATACATCTTTATACTACAAAATGAAAAAAAAGATGAGTAATTTGGATTTAAAAAAAAATGACTGAAAAGTTTGTATTTTGTTTGATCGATATGAAAAAATTAAAAAATTAAATTAATTGTGTAATATAATGAATTACCAAAAAATCCTTAATGGTTATTTAATAAGAATGATTGTGAATTAAAATAGAAAGATGTTTAAATATAAAGTAATTCTTTTAGAAAAATAAAATATTATTTAAAAATTTAAATTTAATTTTTTTAAATTTAATTTATTTAAATAATTAATTGTAAATGATGTACAATATTTTTCACATACCAATTTAAAACAAATTAAAGTATACAAATCAATTTTCTAAAATTTTTAGAAGAGACTTCGCAATAATTTGATTTTTCCTTTTGCAATTGGATGGTAGTAGAAAAAAAAAATAGAATAAGGAGTAGACTTATAAAGTCATTATGAAGATGTTACTTTTGAATTAGAGTGAAAAATAAATAGAATAAGAAAAAGTCACCAAGAAGTTAAAAAGTCATATTAATTTATAATCGATTATTCTCAGCGGACTTATTATGCATTTAGCCATAATTATGACCTCGAATGACCCGTACTTTCTCGAATTGTTTAAATCTACAATGTCCTTAAATAGTTTTAATCTTAAAATTTTGTAAATTGATTGATTCAGTTAAAGAAATGTTTCATAAAATTTATAGATATTATTTAGTTGTAACATGGAATTTAATAATTATCAGTATTATTTATGCAATATTATTCAAATGTTTTACAAAAATATTTTTTTAAACAGTTATCATTATTATTTTTTTTAGCATTATCATCTTTATGTTTTTAGATTATTCGAAATAATTTATTACATTGAAACATTTGTTGATTTATGATTATTATCATTATTTTATATTAAATAAAGCAAGATAATATTGCATAAAAGTATTTAGAGCAATAAAATAAGAACCAAGTGATATCAAGGACATGGTTCCTTTTCCATGTATATTTGAGTCCATTTCTTCTCAAATTGGAGGGGATTTGTCTTAGCATGAATCTCATATATCTTTCTCTCTAAATCAATACAATTCATTCTATATTTACACAAAATAACAACTTTAACCCTCAATTCTTTAGATATAATGAAATTGTAGATCTAAACATACACTAAAGTAGTTTTTAGGTCCAAAGTTATCATTATTTTTGTATTAATGAGATGAATTCAATTAAATTAAAATTATATTAAAATTTAATAGTTTAATTAAAGCAATCTATCAAGGTTAACATGCTAATGAGATAAAAGAAAGATTAAGAGAATTTTTTTAGGTGGAAAGTTTTTGTGATAAGTGATATATATCCTAATGGCTTAACCAATATATTGAAAAAGTATATATTGAAATTTTTATAGGACCAGGTATATGCTACCAATGATACCAATAAAGATGTTCCCAACTGACTAATTAAAGGTTAGCATCCAACCAAATTCCTAAATATCTTACTATAAAAATAAAGAGTATTTGGGACGTCATATGTAAAGCCATGCAAATAATATAAAATATTTAGGACAATACTCATTTGTGTGGATGTAATTGTGTTTGTATGACATTCAAGACATGCAACACCTCATGGTAAAGACATCTTAGAAAAATCAAAGATGTTATCAATTATCAAACAGTAAAAAGAAAATTTATCTAGTAAATCTTCACGACAATTTATATAATAAATCTTTCCGACATTGTCGTACACATTACCTACAGTTCGTTAGATACCATGAGATTGTCACACTCATTTAAACATTGTTAATGAAGGAGTACAAAATCTTGATCTAGTTGTACCTTGAAAAGTAATTTCTTTGATCCATTCAAAATCAATTTTTAATGACAAGTCATTCTAGACTTAATTGTTCACCTCTTCCTTCTTCAAACTCTACACATATTCTCTTATGTCCTCGTGGTTAAGACTTTGAGCATTGGAATCTATTAGAAGTGTCTATCCTAACATAGTCACTCCCCGATTCATGTCCATTCATCATTGTGGCCTTATCCAATTTCACACGTACACATAAAAACTTTTTTAAAAAATAAATTTTTGTTTTGTTACTTGAAACAAAAGACATGTTGACTAAGTCACTCAAACAACTGCAAATGCTTGTAGCTTCATTGATAAAAACTTACATGATTATTTAGACTAAAACTACAAGTGTGCTTTCTCACCACTCTACCTCACTTTTATTTATAAAAGAATTTACATTTCTAATTATTCTAAACATCTATCCAAACTGTTAAATCATATGACAATCATGATTACATAATCTTTTGTCAATTCAAAACTCTTGGAACTAAGAATGCTAGTTTCAAAATATTCTAGATTCTAGATAACTTCAAAGTTTTTTAGACAAAGACTAATTTGTGATATATTATAACATGTTATCAGTTAAAAAAATAATTTTTTTTCTTAAAACACTTTTATGGCTTCAAGGTTTATCGAGTCAAGAGTCAATAATGTCATAAAATGATATAAATAGATAAAAAACTTAACACACATTTATAATCTTATTCACTTTTCAAATTCCCAAATAAGTTTAGGCTCACCAAGACTTCACAAACATCCTCGTATCAGTTACAAACAATTCAAAAGATGACATTTCAACTTAAAAGAAAAAAAGTTTGTTTAAATATCAAAAAGTTGTCTTGATTTTTTAATAACAACTTTTTGTTTAGCATTAACTGAATTAAAAGGTTAAAAAAAAGTTAAATGAGAACAACTACCAAAAAAAGGAAAAGCTAAATGAGAACACGTCCCACATCTTTGAGAAGTGGGGGAATAAGGTGAAAATGAAGAGGAAATGGTAAAGGGTATGATTAAGTTGTTACTTAGAAGCTAAGAAGGTGTAAATTAAAGAGGTGGGTGAGTGATGAGGTGCAATGCACCCAGTGCCCACGGGATTTGAATTGAATCCCGTGACATAATTCCATCGGGGCTTTCTTTTCTACCCTACTACTATTATTTATGCAGTCACATGGTTATGACCGTCCAATGAAGGACACCCACGTGGGACCTTTATCATTATCACATGTACAAACCCTCGTGATCCAACGCTCCAGGATTCGCTCCTCGCATCCCATTGTCCCAATCACGACAGCCGCACCGTGGTCCCCGCTGTAGAGTACCACTGGCCCTGCATGTTCCCCCCTTGTCCCCCTCTCACCCTCACACACCTGTTCTTTCATGTCCCTCCTGTCACCGCCAATCATATCTCTCCTTTCCAACCCCACCTCACGCGCTCCTTCAACCGTGTGCTACGGGCCCCACTCTCCCCTCTTCCCATTGGTCGGTCAGAAGCGCGTGTCAACACCCGAGGGTAGCTTCCCACTTCATCATTGTGTGAAAAATTCATGCACCATATGAGAATAAGTCACCTAGATATTGTCCCACACTAATGGTGCTATAAAATTAATCATCCACACCCACTACCCTTGCACCACAATTTCCATCTCATTTTTCTCATCTTTCTCTCTCTCCCTCTTTCAAAGCCAGATTCAACAGAGTTTGATTTTTCTTTGGAATTGTTCTAGTGATCTTATATTGTAAGCAGCTATAGCTTATGCATCAAGAAATGGAGAATTCATTGGGAAGCTATGAAAAAGAGCTTAATCTGGAGGCCACAGAGCTGAGACTGGGGTTGCCCGGTAGCGATGAGCCTGAGAAACGTGCTGTTGCTAGAAGCAACAAAAGATCTTCACCAGAAGCAAGTGAGGAAGAGTGCATAAGCAATGGTTCTGATGTCACAAGTGATCACCAAGACAACGTTGTGCCACCTGCAAAGTAAGTCATGTACTATATATATAGTTTTTTGTATGTATGTATGTATGTTTAGATCAATGAATAATGAAAATATTGGGATGTAGGGCACAAGTAGTGGGATGGCCACCGATTCGATCTTACAGGAAGAACAGTCTACAGCAAAAGAAAGAAGAACAAACCGAAGGGAATGGGATGTACGTGAAAGTTAGCATGGCGGGTGCACCTTATTTGAGGAAGATTGATCTCAAGGTTTACAAGAGCTACCCTGAACTTCTCAAGGCCTTGGCAAATATGTTCAAGTGCATATTTGGTAAGAACCCTAACAATATCTTCCTTTTTTGACTAGTTAAGCTTATGTATATATAGAAAAGAGGAATAAAATTGTGGTGCTTGTGATCCAGGAGAATATTCAGAAAGGGAAGGGTACAATGGATCTGAATATGCTCCAACTTACGAAGACAAAGATGGTGACTGGATGCTGGTTGGAGACGTTCCATGGCAGTAAGTTTCTTCTCCTGAATCTGTTCTTTGAAGTAATAACTATTTGTTGTCTGTTTACATCTTATATGTTTTTGCTATTATTGCAGCATGTTCGTGTCATCCTGCAAGAGGCTGAGAATTATGAAGGGATCGGAAGCAAAGGGGTTGGGTTGTTTTTGACCCAAAAAACAAATGAGGAGCATGCACATCCATAGGCAAAAGATGGAGTAAAGCAAGATAAAGTGAGTTCATCCAAGGGAACTTCTTCTGTTTGGATGATGCAAGCATGCAATGGCCTCTGTAAATGGTCATATTTGGCAGATTCAAAGGAGATATATATATGCACATACACAAATTTGCTTTATTTGTTTATTTCAAAACTGTGACTTTACACCTGCTTAATTAAAGTATACTGTTCCAAATTCTCATAGCCATATATAACTGGAGTGGAAAAATTAAATGAGAAGATAATAAAAGCAAAGCAAATGCTATATTTAATTGTATAGAGGATATATAAATACATATATAATTTTTCCTTGTGTTTGTTTACGTATACACAATTATTATACATACGAAGAGATCAAGAAGGTGAAATTACTTCTACTTTTGCATTTGGTTTGATCTAATTTATCTTTCTTCTCGATTTTAATTGTCAATATTAGGGCAAATTTTACGTGATGCATGTTTTGCTAGTTTGACTACCCACTTAAATAGTTGATAAATACGGTAATTAGATTTTTTTATTAAAATAAAAAATATATTAAATAAAAGCATAAAAGGGATGTTTTAATCTTATACAAAATAGAAATTAACGCACCAGCTAAGAAGGATGATTCTGAATTCAATTCTTGTAAAGTCAAAGACGGTTTGAAGAGAAAAAGCACCACTGTAATTACCCTTCTTCATTAAAATTAAAATACTTTGCATATATTAATTCATTTAAAATATAAGCAAAGCAAGTATAAAATATATCCATTTTTTAATTCCACTTTAGGTCCTTTATTTTAGAAGAACGAAATAGTAATTCATGCCTTGTCCGCTTATATTAGTTTAAAAACTTCCTTGTAAACTTTCAACCAATAATTTTAAGTTCATTTACAGTATTTTAAGTTTTGTAAGATTTGATATTTCTCAAATTCAGTTTATCAATATATTTTGAAGAATTTTAAGTATGAATAAAGTTAGAGTTCTATAATAAACATAAACGATTATCCATACAAGGGTTTTAATGCGTAAAAAAGCTTAAAATATAATAATAATAATTGTTGTTATTATTATTATCATGACAATGCAAAAGGTTGCTGAACCATGATGAGATGAGATGAATATATTGTTCTTGAAAATGAAGATAGCTACGCAAAACTTAATTTCTGAAGTAATTATATGGGGAACCTGTTTGTAGGGTAACCTTTCCAAACACAAACTACATTGACCCCTTTCACTATAGCTGGATTCATATACTTTGTTTTCAGGGAATCATGATGTGCACTCAATTTCAGAGCTTCTATTTCACTATTCACACAACTTATCATAAACATTTAATACACTGCAAAATAATCAAATGTCGTCTACTCACTGGCAGAAAACATTAGTAGTGAGTAGATACAATTTTCTTTAACAGGAGTTTTACTATTAGCCAGTAATGAAAATTGCGAAATATATATATATATATATATATCATACTAATATTATGATGTTTCAATAAATAGTTACCAGTGCATGTTCCATAATATAAATTATTATTTTCTTATGTATAAATTTACAAAACTGTGTCCAAAATCAACTGAAATGAAATCGTCTTTATACATAAATATTTCAATCCCGAAAATTTAATTCCACTGCATAAATGATTATTTTATCATAAAAGCAAAATTCATATATGAAGTTGTACTTGAAAGTTATTCGAGTTTCAACAATAGAAAAGTTAAAAAGAAAATGCCACAAAAGCTCGCATGTTAATCACTTGAAACTTAAAATTAAACTTGTGCTTTGTGAACTAATTGAGCTTGAAAACCACTCACAAAGAATTATTTTCATATGTTTTTGCGGCCAGAATTATCAATCATTTTAATCTTCTTATGGTTATAAATCAACATTTCATTTTACATGAAAAGTAACTATATATTTGTTCCAATAAAATATTATGAATATGTAAAAGTAAAAACAACTAGGAAATTGAGAAGAAAAATATTATAAAGATCTCACGACAATGAGAAATGAGTCAAACCTACATAAGATAATGACATCACCTTCAAATTTTACTTGATAATGACATCACCTTCAAATTTTACTTGTCTGAGTCGGTCACTGTTACAAATTATCGACTTTGACACTATTTTTTGAGAAAATCTGAGTGTAGAAATATCGGGGAGATAAATAAGAATGAGCACATTAATACACTCCCCCTCGAGCAGAAATATTTTCAAATAGTACCTCATTTACAAACGACCCTCACTTGTATCGCCGTTTACACACTTAAACGGGACACGCTTGCTTGAAACTTCTATCATTTGTTGGGTTGGTTCTCTCCTGTGAAGTGCAAACCCATTATTTTTGTGTGTGTCTATGACACTTGACAGACCTAGTATAATACATTTACATTATAATTAAGGTAAAAAACTAATCCTAAATGTGTGAAACTGTGTTCACAACTGTGAGAACATTGGTATGTGTGGAGAAGTGTGTGAGAGCAGTCGCTTTAAATAAGAGAGAGAGGGGCAAACACAATTCACAGCTACTTCCTCTAGCAACCTGTGTTGGTTATTTTGAAGATCCAACGGTGAAACCTTGTCTAATTGAGCTGCAATTTTTATTGAAGATTCCTCACTCATATTTCTTCAATTTGGATGGTGGGATTGTCTACTGGAGGTCTGTAGAAGCGTCAGGAATTTTGTAAAGAGCTGTTGTCTACAGAAAGTTTCTATTATCGATTGTTTTGGAAATTCAACACTTAAATATTCTTCAATTGCTTTAAAATTTTTATTGGAGTTTTATCACTCACAGTATATTATTTTTTATGGTCGAATTTGAAATTAGAGCTATAGTTTATTTCTAAAAAATTTGTGAATAATAACAATTTTTCCGGTGACGAGATTCTTAAATTTTTTTTATTAAATTTTAATTTATTTATTTTGAGTCATGATTGGTGACCATTTTGAAGAATTAGAAAAAATTGTACTAATATACTTTTTCTTTTCACTTGCATATTGATTTTTGTTTGAGTTAATTGATTACATATTTTCATATTGTTTTGATAAAAGTAAATTGTTACTTCTGTAATATGATTCATCAATGGTTGATTGTGTGCTAATTTTGCCACATTACCTGTAATTCGAAAATAGGAAGTTTGAATCTTTAGTCTTAAACTTTAGATTACTTAGGTTAATACTACATTTTCAAACTTATAAGTAAATTTGGAAAAAAAAAACAAAAATCTTTCCATTTTAATCGTAAAAAGCAAAAAAAAAAAAAAAAAAAAAAAAAAAAAAAAAAAAAAAAAAAAAAAAAAAAAAAAAAAAAAAAAAAATAAAAAAAAAAAAAAAAAAAAAAAAAAAAAAAAAAAAAAAAAAAAAAAAAAAAAA
>Ga0099824_1007462_pt1 | contig 14467 bp, 11 predicted proteins | sample SiratrowhiteBW_FD_76837 | JGI IMG/M metagenome (GOLD analysis project Ga0099824, IMG submission 76837) | Root nodule microbial communities of legume samples collected from California, USA - Siratro white BW | ecosystem: Host-associated > Plants > Roots > Nodule | place: USA: California...
ATTTTATATTTATTTTTTTTTTTTTTTTTTTTTTTTTTTTTTTTTTTTTTTTTTTTTTTTTTTTTTTTTTTTTTTTACTTAGTGTTCTTAGAGAAATTTGAAGGCAATTGTTTTAAAAGAAGATCACCAACCGTTAATAGTTTTGAATTCAACCAATAAATATGGATTTATTCTTGGCGCCATTTCAGTCACCAACTGTTAACTGTTCATTTTTCATTTCGCCAAGAAAGAATACTAAGACAACAAGAGGAGAAAGAGAAGCAGCATAGAGACCTTGAACGATCATCAATGGCTACTGTCAAAGTTTATATTGTGTATGCTTGCCTTAGCCCCTTTTGTTATCTTCCCCAATTGATTCTTTAATATACATGTGTTTTTAAATTATAACTAGTTAATCTTTATTCGTACCTGTTTAAACTTGCATGAAGAATCATGTTGCATGATGAATGGTTCGATACGGAATTTGCTCATTGGGTTTCTTTTAATTCTTCAACTGGTTATTAAATTTGCAGTATTTCAAATTTCAATGTTCTTTGATAATCTTGGAGTCTAACTTTGAAAGATATCATGGGTTCTTGCTCTGGCTCTATTTTTCCCTCTGTTCTGTAACGATACAATGGTTTCTTTGATCATTGGGGATGTTCAGCGATTTTCCCTAGAACCCATGATGCCCGAATCTTATCTTTTTTATTTTCCCAACTTGTAAGAAAGCTTAATCGTTCTCTTGATGCATTGGCTTTCCGAAATATTCTACATCTTTTACATTTTCTATTTTCTATAATGAAAGCACATTTCAAAATTGTTATCTGGGTTTTACTTGGATATATATAGTAAATATATGCGTATGTGTGGGAGTGTGTATTCCCATACAAGATTTGCATGCAATAGAATTGGTATAATTGATATGAAGACTCTTTTTTGTAGGTTTAGTTCATCTAAATTCCACAATGATGCTTCCATGTACTGCATATAAATTCCAGGAAATATTGGTTTGAAATCTTTGCTTCCCACTTAGTGCACAAGCAATTGTTGGGTTGATGTGTTTCTCTGCTTCTCACATAACATTCTAAATGCTGCTATAAGAGTAAATTAATTTCAAAAACAATGAAAAACAGGACCATTTGATACTTTCTGATCCTCATTATCCGATGTATGCCTCTATGGCATTGCCATGATGTTATTTAAGGTTTTTGACGTTTTGAATTCTGATACTTTCTTTGGTTAAGCCATGATACTCTTGTTCTTTGAGTGGCCTTCTATATTTCTTTTATTCGAAGTTCCATTTCCACGAAGAGCGCAGTTCTATTTTTATTGTACTGAACCCTATCTTCGTTTCCTCTTTCTTTTGCATTGTCCCCAATAATATCGCTCCATTTCCCATTTCATTTCATCCTGTACTGAATTATTGAGCCGATTTCTATCAGCTTTACAAAATGAAATTATTCTATTCGTTTGGCAGGTACTACTCAATGTATGGCAATGTTGAAAGACTAGCATGTGAAATATTTCGCGGGGCTAATTCTGTGAGCGGTGTTGATGCCACAATGTGGCAGGTATTAATTACTCCATACCTAAGCTTTCTTCCTCTGTTCCTCTATTGAACAGATAAATTCCATAAAAATTATCTGCATGGGTTAACCGGATTGCAGTGTTTCTGCTTTACATTGATATATAGTTTTAACAATGTTAGATTCAACTTTCAGTTGGCTTGGTTCCTTGTCTATAACTACGTATATATTACAATGGTCCCCTTGGAAGAGGGAGAGTTCATAGCTTTTACCTTTCCAATACATTCTTGTTCTTAGTTTGCTATATATTTTAGTAGACATTTGGTTTAGGGCCAAAATCAATTTTGAAGGCCCTGATGCTTGATGCAACCAAAAATTGGACTGGCTTTTGTTTTGGATGCTCATTTCTGCATTTAATCATTCATAATAAAATTTGTAATGCCCTGATGCTTGAAGAAACCAAAAAATTTTTGACCGGTTAATTAGGACACACATTTTAATCATATTCAATGATTCAAAATCAATTCCATCAAAATTTGAAACAAATTCATGGAATCTCCATTAATCATAGTATGAATAAGACCTTCCAAATTTGTTTTTGCTAAATTTATGCAAAATTCTGTTTTACATTATTTTTCTCGTAAGGGAAAAACAAGGTGCAGAGGTGACTTTTTTTAACCTATGAGCAGGTACCTGAGACATTGTCAGCAGAAGAGCTTGTTAAGTTGAAAGCACCACCCAAGAGTGATGTACCAATCATCAACCACATGAAACTGCCTGAGGCAGATGGGCTTATCTTTGGCTTCCCAGCAAGGTTTGGAATAATGGCTTCTCAGTTTGAGGCTTTCCTAGAATCTACTCAATTTCTATGCAAAACGCAAATGCTTGCACGCAAGCCTGCTGGAATCTTCTACAGCACCAGTTCCCAAGGCGGTGGACAAGAGACGGCACCGTAAGAACCCCCTATATCAATGTAGTTTCATAATCACTTCCTATGATGACAGAAATAGTATCCAGTATAAAAAGCCTCTTCTTTTTCTATATCATATTTGAGTAGAGGAACAAAACATTGTATGATAAATAAACATCCCTTCATGAAGACATTGAATTTTAAACCTTTTTCCCATTTCTATTTTCACCTGACATGAAAACAGAACCAAGACTTTATGTATCTGTATATTGTGAAGCCCATAACTTACCAAATGTCAACAATTCAGAGAATTTCGCTTCAAAATGGTTGATTCTTTGGACAACTTGTAATATATGTTATCAATGATATATTTAGACTCACTTATTGAACAAATATCTTATCATTCATTATGCACTACTGAGATAAGAAATTGTGGAATCTATGACAGGCTTAGTGCTGTCACTCAGCTGGCTCATCATGGAATGATATTTGTTCCAATAGGATACACATTCGGTCGTGGCATGTTTGAGATGAACGAGGTGAAAGGTGGAAGTCCCTATGGTGCGGGAACTTACACTGGTGATGGCTCTAGACAGCCAACTGCGCTTGAGTTGGAGCAAGCATTCCACCAAGGGAAATATATTGCCAACATTGCAAAGAAGTTCAAGGAAGATATTCACCCAATTTTTACTCTAGATCAGAGAGGATATTGAGTTATATTCTCTTTTCCTGCAATTTTACTTTTTCAGGAGAAAATTCTCTGTCTTGAGTTCCATTTTTGTGTCAGACACTGTGCTGTTTTGAGTGGTATTTGCTAATGTGAAGTTTAACCTTTTCTTTCAATTTTATGCTTAGAAAACACTTTGTTCCCTTGTTTTCTGATCCCCTTTTTATGGATGTTAGAGCAAACAGATAAGCACATAATATACATTGAGACATAAAAAAAAGTTCTTAGTTTGAGAAAATTAAACTAGACTACAATATCCTATACTGTGAACAGAAAGCCACTTTATTTGTCCTACCGGTAGAAGATATACCTACTCAACAAACAAAGAAAAACTAAAATGGAAGGTATAGCCCCTATGCTAAATAATTGGGATATGTATCATTTCAGCTCTATTGATATAGGTTATGGTTATATATATTCTATTCAAACGTTTCCCAAAACCAAACGAAATTGGTGTATAAAATGGAAGAAGCAAAGCTAGTTTTATATGAAAACGACAAACCTACTATACCATGCAGCATAACCTTCATGTGATTGATTACACATATTAGTGATGTCACATAAATTTTGAACATGATATTGATTCTCAGTGATAGCAGGTCTTTTTCATTATCTACCTAATAAAATGGCACCTTCTCCCTCATAATCTAGCAGGTTCATTTTGGTTAATTGTGTCATCAGTTCCTCTCAGCATAGGTTCTCTTCACATGTGTTCTGTACTGGAAGTCCTTCTTAAACCCACAAAAATAGCCATTGTTTAACTTTTATATACGACAATTAAAAAAAATAAAAACTGGAAAAACTATGCACACACACCATCTATATATAATTGAAACAATACTGATTAGACAGTCCATGCGACATAAGTAGGCAGCTGTCACAAAGAAGAGAAATATTCTGATACACATTGCTTTTTCTTTACCTTTGATATGAAAAAAAATCCAGTGTCATGTGATTCTCAAAGCTTTTTCGTATTCTTGTCCATTTTTTCCCTTCCTATCATTGGTTTGTGTCCAATTTTCTACTTCTAGCTTTGCGGCATCCTATTCTTCCGTTTCATAGCAAAAGTTGCCTACCCTCATATCTTTTCTCAACTAGCTAAACTAGCCACTCTCTTGAATGCCAGCAGCAAATTTTTCTCTCTTTTTGTTTTCTCTTTTTCTAGATTCCAATGACGCGGTCCTTTTCAAACATGATGAAGTAGACCAGACATACACATGACTAGCTCAGAAAACTTGGAATGGAATCTACAGAAAAAGTTACTTGTGGCCTTGTAGTATAACTAGAGCATGTTTGGATTGGATTTTTTCTTTTTTCTAACACATTAGTTTGATTGATGGAAAAGGAACTGATAGAATTACTGTTCGAGCATGTTTTGGTATCTAGATTATAATTTAAAATAGTTTAATTTTAGGCTCTGCAAATGTAGGTTTCTTTATACCTTCAACCAGTTAGGAATTGTGATTAGTATGACCCTTAAATAAAGAAGTTATTGTCAAACTTAACAAACTTATCATGTATGCATGGTAGTTTCTGATTAGACCACAACATAAAATTCTTTTCATCATACTCTATTTTCTTATTTTCACAAAGAAAACAATCCTTTTTATAATAGGTAAAATTTCAAATAAAAATCATCTGTTTTGAAACAATTTTATACCCTTTTTTTAATATTTCTATAAAATATCAATGTTCTGAGAAAATTCAAACAAAATATACCATATAAAAATTTATTCATATAAACAATTATAGCAATAATTGATTGTATCGGTTCTCAATTATTGAAATATTTTTTTTTCACCGTAGTTATCAGAGGAACTCATTGCTCTTCCTATGCTCAAGTGCTTATATAAATGGTAAACATGATTAGAGTAAAGAAGTGAAAGTTAAGCAAATGTATGTGTCAAGTGCTGCAATGGATGCCATAAAAAGTTGAGAAAAGGGATAGGAATTATGGAATCTATAGAAAATTGATATAGGCCCAAATAATTTGAAGATTCTATTCCTCCTCTCTTTTGGTCCATGTACCCTGGTATCTACGAAATTCATTGATTAGCAATCATGTTTTAGCATTATGCGACAGAAATTATTAAAAACAATGAAATAATATCTTATATCAGCTAAAGAACAAAACAGCTCCAAAATAATAAAAAAATACACATTATTATATCTCATGAGTGGCATATTCATGAGAAAAGGTTCTACATACTAAAGAAGATGCCCTTCAAACGGTTAGAAAAACTATATTTAATTTACCAATTATTTCCAAAATAAATGTGCTCAATATACGGTTCATTATGTACCTTATTATATATAATTATTACTCTACTCTAATGCTATTGGAGAAGTATAAAGATGGTAACTTAATAAGAAAACAGTTATTGCTGGTCCCCTCCCATATTTCTTACTCACTTCTAACTTCTTCCAAACTATATACCTTTGTGCCAAATACTTTCCACAAAAACAAGGGAATAGTAGATTCCTCTCATAATTATCTTATTTAAATTAATACCGAATTAACTTTGGTTGATGATGAGATAACCCCTGAAAACATAGTTAAATCATGTGTGACAGTTTCTCTAGTGAAGACAAATTTTTGAAGAAAGTAATTAGAAGTGTGGAGCCCCATAACAACTAGCTTTGTTAACACAATAATGGCTAATGCTTCAGTACTTTATGTTTGAATTAGTTTATGTTCTGATCTTGCTAGAGAAGTTTGAGAGTGAGATTTGGTAAAGTACTTTTCGATACGAAGGGGCAATTTTCCCTGGCCCAAGACAAAATAGTTTATAATACTCTCTGGCCAATAGGGTCCAAGTCATAACTAGTGGCAAAGGTTTGAAGATATGCCAATCTAATAAGTTTGTAATTCTAATATTATGTTATTATAATACGGCTTGCTTTGTGCCCTTGTGAAATTTGTTTCTATTATGTCTCAATTTTTTTAATATAATACAGTGAAAAGAAGGACATCAAAGATCTTATCCCCAACAACCTTTTCCATGCACTGTATTAGACCTTATATATGTATGTTTAAGAAAAAGAAAAGGAGAAACCCTCTATCAACGACCCCTTAATAGTAAACTAGTTATTTATCAACCAAGAAATAGTTGAGTTCTGGAGTTGGTTTATTTTAAGGATATAATTATTTTATTTCCATTTTTTTAAGATTTTTCAAAAATAATTACCCTTTGAAATTAAACTTGAACAAATATGGCACGAATTAACTTAATTAAATTCTTGTTTAGTAATTGATTATCCATTTAGGAGGGATTGCTTTTATTATTATCTCAAATTTAGTGTTTTTAAATAATCATATATTTTCTTACTCACAAAAAGTTATTTATTTTATTCTCGAATGAAATGTAATACTCTTCACCTCTCACTAAATAGGTACTAAGGATTAACCCTAAACTTAATCTGGCTATATAATAAACTATATATTTAATATGGCACTGGAATTTCTTGCACAGTTTTTATTCTTCTTTTAGAAATAAAAAAGTGGGAATATTGACGCATGCACACGTCATTCGAAATCTGGACCATCTCCAGAACTTTGTTGAAGATGAAAACATTTGTGGGTTTTCTCTTCTTTTTACATGTGCTTCCAATAGAAGCCCCTCTATGTGACCATTCATTACAAAGCACAAAAGCATGTGTGCAAGCATCTCCAAGATATAGCTACATACATATATATATATATATATGGAAAATGTAAACATGTAATTTGAACTCAATTTTGAAACAAAAACTGAAAGGGGTAGATGGGCCACCCTCTGACTTCCACTTACATATTCTAAAGAAATAAACAAATCAAAAGTGAGATTCCAATCAAATGACATATCCCACACACTCACTCACTCTTCTATATTTCAATGATTCCATCAAATTAGTTTTTTCTTTTCCTTGAACTAAAGTAGTAGTCCCAGCTCTATGCACAAAATAACAAGAAGAAAAATTAACAAAGCTCCTTTATCTTCCTCTAACAACAATTTTCTATCTAAGCTTAGACCAAGAACTTCCCTATTTTCCGCAACAGAATTCTTTGTCACTCCTAATCCCCCACCCCTGGTGTGCATACATAGTTCTTCAATTATTAATACAACTTATAACTATATATATTGTGCTCCAATGGTCCCAAAAATTGGCCAAATTACCTTACCCCTCTTTCATCATTCTTCATGGAGTTGGTCCACAATGACCCTTTCTATCAAGGTCATTTTCGCTCCTCCCTCTATATCCTTTTATTAATATCTTCAATTTCCATCATCTCAGAAGAACTAATTAACTATAACTTTACATACTTATGTGGCCTTCTCTTCTGTTCCTCTTTTCTTTCATCTTATCATTTCCAATTTGGCTAGGTTTCTTGATAAGACACATTGTCCTAGTTGCTGAGGGTACTGCTTCCGTGCCACTTTTGCCACCCACTAATTAATTAGCTATCTGTAAGTTCCTCCAAATGTTGGTGTCCAATATTCAACTGTGGGTTCATGAGTCACTGGAAATGTACTAGAAACTGGCACCAAACATAGCCCTCGACTTCTAAGATCTTGCTTTGGACCCTCAGATTCCTTCGATTTACCAGAACTCTGAAATAAATAAATAAAGGACAAACCAAACAACATTATCAACCTAAACCCTTCAAATTCAAACAACATAGTTGCTATAATAAAGAATTGATCCACTCACATTTAAATTTCACGTAATCTTGTTATATTGAAAGCTATTGTCTACTTTTATTTTCATAAACAATTAGAAAAATTAGTCTAACGATACTGCTACAAACTATCTATTTATAATTAACTGTTAGCTGGATAAACTTCATATAAACATTCATAATAAGAAAACAATATCAATTTATGTAAAAAAAATAAAAATTATTCATTTAACTTCTTCAAAAAGTCAAAAGCGAAGGTATATATGAGTTGATTTTGAATTTCAGAAAAAGCTCTATATGCTTTAAATTTTTTATTTATTTTTGTATTAATATATATATATATATATATATATATATATATATTTGTAGAGTATTTTAGATAAACGGGATCTTAGTTGTGAATATAAGAATCGTTAGAGGGAATAGTATATTAAAATTGAATTCATAAAAGAAATGAAATTTCATCATAGCAAATGACGAAAGAAATTTGACGTAAAAGATTCAGTTTGATTTGGAGCTGTTTTTAAGAAAAGGAAATGTATAAATATACGTATAGTACCTGCTGATGCGGTATGGGAGCACCACTTTTCATATAGGGGGTGCTTAAAACCTAAAAAAGAGAAAATAAATTACATTTAAATTAGCTAATTAAAACTATAAGTTTCTGAGTAATCATATATATATATATTAATGGGAGTTTTGATGGGACTTACGGTTACTTGTTCGTGGAGGAATTTGATATATTCAATGGCTTCAGAGAGCACTGACGCTGTATCAGTCTGACACACACACAACATTGCAAACAGATTTTAAAACTTCAAATCAATAAACAACATTAGTACAATCACACTTGCCATCATCTTTTTCTGCTTTCTTATATATCATAAATACTCACAAGAAATCATGGTCATCCACAAAAGATATTAGAAAAGAATAGATGATTTTATCAGAAGCTCACCTTTCCGAAAGGTGAAACCAATTGTTGGAGTGCAGTGACTCTGTCCCCCATCTTCTCTTTTCTCACCTAAGAACAACACAAGAGGTACACTACGGCTTCATATCCAATGTTTAAGGACTCAAAAACCGAAAAATATGAGGAAAAAGTATGTGATAAAGAATAAATAAAGATAGAAAAATTAAAGATAAAAAGGTTAAAGTTAGCTTCACTTCATCTTAAAAGGTTAGTTGCACTTATTGTACCTTAAAAGCTGGCAAAGGAGATGGGTTTTCGTTCCTGGGCCTTTTTGGTGCTGTTTCACTCCCACTTTTCTTCACCACACCCGACTCCCTAACTTCAGATATATTCTGCAAACCCATGGTCAATAATATTAGACCTCAACTGCAGCAGTGGTTTATTTCAACCCTAATAAGAATACAAACTTCCTTATTTATATGTTTAATATTTAACCCAGAAAACACGACATTCTTTTCCAAATTAATCTCTGCTAAAAAAAATTCTAATCCTTAATTAAAGTAAAACATGTCATACTTTTTATGTATACATTATTGTAGTTAAGCGTAAAAGACAAGAAAATTGTAAATAAGAGAATAATAAAACAAAAAGCAGAATAGATTTTTGGAGATTTAAAGTATATTAACGAATCATCATATATGATAGTGTTATGATCTACCAGGATCCGCATAGTGGGGAGGATTTTAAACAGTTAGGGAGAAGTTTTAAGTTTAAGCTTTATTACTGTGTAGCAAAAATGAAATGCAATACCTTTGATTGAACATCGAAATTTGATGGCGAGAAGGGTGGTTGCAAAGAGGAGATGAAGCTGGATCGAGCATCCTTTATAGAAGGCTCAGAATTCGCGTTCCAAAAGGGAGCGTTGTTGGTGAAATGCAGCTGGTTATTGGGTGGTTGTTTTGGCGGTGAAGCTCTTAAGAACTGAGGCACCTTTGACCAAGAAGGCACTAACTCAATATTTGAGCTTAATCCATAGCTTGTTGCTGAGTAAGGAAAATTCATGGGACGATTCTCAAACGAACCACTACCACCTTGGTGGGGTTGTTGGTTATTGCTCTCATGTCCCAAAAGTCCTTGCAATATTGAAGAAGGGTTACCAACATAATCCATCTGAAAAGTACAAGGCAAACCTTGGCTTGTGACAGTGCTATCCCCAGAGCTGTATTGAGGACTGAACTGTGTTTGGTCCAAGGAGAAACCCCTCTTGAATTCATTGCTTGATGACTCCGCAGAGAACAACTTTTCTGGCCTCCAATGAACTGGTTGATGATGAGACAACGCAATATTGTTATTCCCACTTTCTTGCTGAAAAGTGGTGCCTGGTGAGCTCAAATTCTCTTGCATCATCGACCTGAAACTGCCCTCCGAACCCTTCTCACCTCGCCTACATCAATCAAACATACACACAAAACTTAGCAAGGGTTTAGAAAAAGGGTTTGCAACCACGATTTCAGCCACAACATCAAGGTTTTTGCTGTCGCCATGACTGCAATATGATCACAGTCATGGCTGTATCGGTCGCATTTTTCTACAATTTCACACAATACCAAAGATTGCATAGAAACTGAAGCGACTGCGACGGTTAACATGACTACAATTTAAAACCTTTAAAAATGATTTTTTTTTTTTTTTCTCTTCAGTATTATTCCATTCTGGTAAGGTAGAATGAAAGAAGGGAAAGAAAAACAGAATACGAAAGATCCAATAACTTTTTTTTTCGGGTACTACTTTTGAGTAGTATTGTTGTAGAAGTCTTTGTCTTGACACAGACTACACTTACAGCTGCAAAGATGCTTGATTCCAGTCCATGGCTTGGGATGAGAGGCCCAAGCCCATCATGTGCAAGTTGGGATGGTCATTGGTGGGATTTGTGGCTGTTGAGTCATGATGTGGCTGAACTTGAAGCTGCTTCTGGTCATGGAAAACCACAGGGGAACCTCCTGAGGCAGAGTTATCCATGGAAGAAGACCTAGCCATGTCATGCTGCCAAGCATAGTTTCCCATGTTGGTTAGGCCAGAAGAAGAAGACTGTGTTTCCCCACTCTCAAACCTCACGTTTCTTGCTGACTCCCACCAGTTTCCACTCGCTTGAAACTGTTCATCTGACATGGCTGAAACTTCTTCTGGTTCAGCCTTCACATAAACATGAAAGTATTTGATAAAACTAAGGATGTTATGTATGTCAGTTTGTGTTACTAGAGTTTGTGTATGTGTGTCTGTGTGGAGCTGTGTGAACTCCGAAGAAGTGAGAGTAACAGAAATGAATGAATGGAAAAGGGTTCGAAAGTTTGGAGTATTTATATTGGGAAGTGAAGGGAGAAAAATGGGTTTGGTGAGGGAATGGGAACAGTGACGACGAACTAAGAGGAATATGGTTGACGCTCTTTGACAATTCAGGGGCTGATTAGACAGTGGAATTAAAGTAAAGCTTATTTTAAAATCAGAATTTGGCTTATTCTTTATTATTATCATTGTGCAGAATTTATCTTTTTCTTCACGTCTGCCTGCCGCCTAAAATACTGATTTTTTTTCTTTTTTCAAAAACCTAAGTAAATAATATTGTGGAACGAAACCAAATTTTCGATTCCTACGTGATTTTGCTATAATTGTTTCAAACATTATTACAAGAAAATATATCTTTTGTTATGATAAAAGTTTAAAACTGTTCAAAATATGTATATAAAATTTTGATTGATCGTTAATAAATAATTGTTGCTATTGAATTGTCATTGTTTAAAGTTTGTAATATTATTTTTGGTTTCAAATATGAATTAATATTTTATTACATTTAAAAATAATGATTATTTAATTATCATTTAAATACTTTTGAAATATCATATATTTGTGAACATGACTATATTTTTTTTTATAAGACTAGTTCCTTAAATAAAACCAAATTGAATATTAAAGTGATGAAGAATAATTGAACAGGAGAAAAAAGTTTGAAAAAAATAAATTAAATGCTTAATAAAATAAGAAAAAACTTTTGAAATCACTTTCATTTCGAAATAAATTTTAAACCCAGAGATTAATATGTAAAATATAAAATTATATTTTTAATTATAATCAATTTAATCACAATTGAGTCAATACATATGTTATAATAACTATTTATAGATTTAGTTATTAAAATTTAGTATGGCATATTGAAATGAAAAAAGAATAAACGAACTTGAGCTAACATAAATCTTCATATCAAAATTAATTGTTAGTTCTAAATAAAAATATCAAGATCTTAACCTAATGACTTATTATCATTCTAGATTATTAATTAAAAATGCTATTTGTTCACAACCTCTTTTTTTCTAATTTTATATTTGACAAAAACACGTAATAATTTTTCAATTAATTTCAAACTTAAAATAATATAAATTAAAAATGAATTAATTATCATAGTACTTGTTAAAATATGTCAAAACTTTTAACCAACACTAAATATGACATCATCTTCGTAAAGTGAAAGAAATATTGTTACTGATAATTTTGTAATGTAATATTGAAAATTAATTACAAGAAAACTATTTTTAATGTTTAAAAACAAGAATACCAATCTTAATATACTACTATAGTGTTTTTTTTTTGTTTTTTATTCACATTCACAATAATAACAAAAAAAAAATTAGTTGTTACTATAACTATATTAATAGTGAAAAAGTTTGTTTATAACTTGACATTAATATTTATATTTGTCAAATAGGTTGATTCGAGGTTGGTTTTGTATAACGATTTACTCAAAAAATTCATATTGAATTGTTTCAATCCGTGTTGTAGGTTACAATTTTCTAATTTGGTTTTATATCGAACCAAAAGGCCATTTTGGTCCATTTCAAACAAATTAACATTAAATAAACTTAAATAAAAAATAAAAATGAAATATAATTTTGAAATTTAAATAATATTATTGAGTTTAAATTTTAATTTTAAGCATAACTATCTGATATATAAATGAATATCAATTTTCATATTGCGTTTGACAAAAATAATATTATTTTATTTTTTAAATATAATTATTATTTTATAAATCAAATCGGCAAATAAATTTTTGAGTTGACCTCACTAAGTCAATTTAGATGGTGAGCTAAATGGGTCAATATAAAAAATGCTGCGACTGAATTTTTAGGTTATCATTATTTAACTTTTACTTAATTTTTATCCAATTTTTTTGGATCATGATGTCAAACATTTTTTGACCTCTACTAATATCCATAAATTTATTTCCTTATTTTAAAATTATAACCGAAAAAAGAGATTCTTAAATATGAAAATTATCATTTGTTTTCAATCACAAGTGATAAGTTGTGCGATAAAAATATAATACAACTCTTAACAATAAATTGTTACGAGTATACTTATTTTATGATTGTTTTTATATTGGACTTTATATTAATATATGTAAGATTGATGGACTTTTTCCTCGATATAGTCAATTGAAGGTCTTATCAAATTTAGTTTTTTAGACACATTATGTGCATTGGGTATTACTTTTTCATACTTCATGTCAAAGCAGAACATCATTGTTTTATGATGTATTGTAGTCAAGTTACACATTTTTATGTGTATGTAATTTGTTTTTTAGTTCATGTATAATTTTCATGATTTTTTAATTATCTCTCAATTATATAATATTATTTTATTTAAATTCTTTTATTTATTTTTAATATAATGTATATTTTAATGTTAAGATATGGTAGATGTTGTGGAATTGTGAAAGTCAAGCCATGAGATATGACTTGGTGTACTTATTTGATGCATGATTATATTTATATACCATTTTCAGCATAATAAATTCACTTAGTGATCACTCAATGAATTAGATACATGAGAAATTGATATGTATTGGTAGATTTTCGTTTACCAAACTTCACTTTCATTGAAAGAATTTATAAAATAATTGACTTAATTGATTACTAAATTTAATCATTACTTTTATTTTATAATTATTTAGCAACTAAAACCTATTTTGATGACTATTTTGGTCACACTTAGCAATTATTTTATTTGGTAGTTAAAAATTGATCTCTAAGTAGTTTTTTTTTTCTTATAGTGGTATTTACCTTGTAAGGAATATGCATGTATGATAAGCATTGAATATTCATGCATAAAATTTAGTATTGGTTATTTTTAGTCTTGTAATGTTGGTTACAAAACTAGTATTAAATGGGACATAGTGCAAAGTGTGAACTTTCAATATTAGTTTAGTAACTGATGTTGATATTCACTTTCAATATAAATTGTATTACAAATCGATATTGAAAGTATGAACTTTTAGGATTGGTTATTATCATAATCAATATTGAAAGTGACACAAACGAAGTCTCAATGTCGATTAGTACTATAGATGATGTTGAAAGTGTTATTTTTCTAAAGCATTTGCTTATTTTGGGTAGTGCACCTGAAAAAAATAAAATTCAACAATTATTACATAATAGCAATACAAAGAAATAGGAAAAATACAAAAAGCAAATGTTGAATTTTGTTTTGAGTAAATACATATTTGATTTTTTGAAAATAACATTACATCGAAGACCTTTAAAGCTTATTTGGCATTGTCCAAGTTGTTCAAATCATCTTTACTAAAGGTTGCAGCTTTCCTTGCATTCATTTTCACTCTAATCATAATTTCCTTTCAAAGCTCTTCACCAAGCTCATAATAACATGGATATTGGGGTTTGCAAAATAATTCAAAAGG
>Ga0099824_1007463_pt1 | contig 14465 bp, 4 predicted proteins | sample SiratrowhiteBW_FD_76837 | JGI IMG/M metagenome (GOLD analysis project Ga0099824, IMG submission 76837) | Root nodule microbial communities of legume samples collected from California, USA - Siratro white BW | ecosystem: Host-associated > Plants > Roots > Nodule | place: USA: California...
CAAAACTATAGCTTTAAGTTTTTCATATATGTATTTATGGTGAATTTGTTGTAAATAAATATAATTACATAAGTATTTGAAGAATGAGAAAAAAAAATTATGGATTTATGATTAATTTTTAAAACTAGGCAGTGGCTAGTGGGGAATAGTAAATTAACTTTCCTTTCGGGTGAAAAAGAAAAAAAAAAAAAAATCATTCCTATTGGAAAAAAAAAAAAAAAAGAACAGGGAAGATGCAGTGCATGAAAAATGAAATATGTTGAGTTCAAAAGTGCAAACAGGGTAAGACATTTAGAAATAAAAGAAAAAGCAAAATTCAAATGTTGGGAATTTTTTTACAGGAGAGACTGAGAAGATTTATCGGGAGTGACTTACGCTAAATCCATATAACATATTACACAATATTATTTTAACAAAAATTTTAAAATTAAGTAATTGTTATTTATATTACTTATCTTTCTCAATTTTATACACTTTTAACTTATATTTATAAATAAATTAATAATTGATTTAAATTATTGTTTTCGATAATTTTCTTCCACTATCCCGCTGTCGAAGGTACTTTTCATAAAGGAAATGTCATCATTGTAGAGTTCACATCACTATTTCATCTTAGCTTTTCAAAAATCATTTTTAAATAATTTTGTATAAAAGTAAAAGTTAAACAATAGAGTATTTGAATTAGTTTCTTTTAGGATAAAAAATATATAAGAAAGTGTTTTTATTAAACAATTGTCATATAATATATTTTTAAAATTTATTTTAGGAAAATAAAAAAGATAACACACACTTAAACATAAAACAATAAATTTAAATTTGACTTAATCTTAATATATATATATATTATGATTTGATTTTATGTTTAATTAAGATGGATATTTCAATATATATACTTATATAAAAAACTACTCGTGTAAAGCACGAATTTAAGAAAAAAAATATAATAATAAATAGTACACTATCTAATAAACTTGATTAAAATACACTCATAACTTTGATATTAAGTGAAATTTATGTTTAATTTAAAATTATCAATATAAACTCTTCTACAAACAAATCATACAATTAAATTTGTATGGTTGAAGTGATGAACTCTTATAATAAAATGAGAGAATTAGAGAGGATGGGTAGGATTTTTTGATCTAATTTTGAGAGATTGTTCAAGAAAGAAGGGTGAGGGTATTGCTTTAGCTTTGCAGGTTGAAGGTAAGATTTTGTCGGATAAGTCACGTTGACTTGTAGCCACGAGAGAGAAACAAGAATTAAGAACTGCAACTCTGGGAAAACATGCAACATAAGAAATTATAATTGATTTAATAATAAATAAAATGGTCTAACTTTTTGCTTATTTTATTTAACCAAATAAAATTTTCCTATTTATTTCTTTTTAAATAACTTTTCTTTTTACTCATCTTTTATCCTTTTTTTCTCTCTTTTTTATTTTTTTCTCTTTATCAAATGGAGCGTAAAAGAAATAATAAATAATTATATGATAATGAAATGGAGTTAACCAATATTTGGGTCTTCTGAGAGAAATTCATAGAAAGATTTTAGAAGTAACCCTTATTCATTTTCCCATTTAACATATTTTCAAGAGTTTGAAACGAATTTCAAACATTATTTTATTGTTTTCAGCGGGAACTACTTTGAAAAAATGTTAAGATGAAATTTGATAACGGTTGAAATGTACTTATAAGAACTTTAATATGTAAATTGCAATATCTTAGCCAATATAACCTTAACCAGTCTAACTTTTAGTTTTATTTGGTTGGGAGACTGAAATTGAAGGAATGATTTTGAAAAGATTTGAGTGGATTATGTATGAATGGTGGATTGTTTGGATTAATGGATAGATGATAAGATTTGAAGGGATTTGAGAGGAATGATTATGAAAGTTTGAAAATGATTTGATAGATGTTATAGATTTGTTTTAATTTTTTTAATTAATATATTTTTGAAATTACTAATTGATTCTTATGGAATAAGATGGTAAAAAATTAAAATGAATTGGATTAAACTGACTTTAATATAAAAAATATAGAAACTGAATCAACTTAACTAGACATTTTTTAGTAGGTTAATAATGATTTTATTTAACCTAACCCGTGAACATCCTTATTTTTGTGTTTTAATAATTTTATATTTAAAAGAAAATAAAAATATTTTTAAGATGAATAAAAAACATTTTAAATAACATATTCTCCCCTCAATCTTATCATAAATATTGAATCAAATAAGAAGACAAAAATATATGTTTTCCTGATTTTCTTCAATTAAACATTAAGTAAACATGTTTTCGTCGATGAAAAATAAAAGAAGAAAAATAAATAGAAAACAACATAACATGTATAATATACTTTATTATTTCTTTTATAAAGTAAATAACTTTTATTGATTTAATTATTTTAAATCAATAATATAATTATGAATATCTAGATTGTATTGAGTATGGGTAGATTGAAGAGAGATTAATTATATTATAGTTATTTTGGAAAAAAAAAAGTATTATGAATGAAAAAAAATATATCATTATTGGAATCAATTATTTGAAAAATTATGCTTCAATTAGAAGAGGTATAAATCAGTTTAATTTTCATATATAATATATATTATTACAATAAGTACACATTAATACTAATAATTGCAAAGGAATCTCACAGGCTACACAAAGTTACGCCTATCAGCATGTTACAGTACACATGATAAACCCTAAACCCACTTAAAGGGGTACTTCATAATTTCCACACTCATGACCCACTTATAAGGGTATTTCATAATTTCCACCTCGTTTAGGAGAGCTATTTGGTAATTTCTATTTACATCCCTTCAAATTTCATATGATTGAAGATGTCATCTTGCAAATCCTTCCTGATCCATCATCTCAAATTAGGTCAACCAAACAGAATCCATCCACCATAATCCATCCTCTTCTATAGTAAATCCACTCAAATTGGTTCAACCAAATAGACACTTAGAACATGAAAACATTAACTACAAAACCATGAGTGAAAAATAAAACAAAAGTATAAACTTAACACTTGTTGGACAAAAAAAGAAAACATTCAGGTGTTGTACAAAAGAATATAAAGAAAGACATAAAACTTATAAACTATTCTATGATACTGTGGAGATACATAATTAAGTTCTATTCTTGTAAGTGGTTCAAAGTTTCCAAGTCATATTTAAAAAATATTCTACATGAAAAATATAGAGATGAAACATGATATCTGAGTGAGCAGTTCTTTGAAAATTGTAGATTTAAGTACTTTACTATGTTACTATATTTACAAGTAGCATAAAATACATATATTTTGAAAATTATTTATGTTTTAGTATGTTTTGAAAATTGTACATCATATCACTTTTAATGCAAATAAATGAGTCATAAAACAATTGCAAATTAATAAAAAAATTTACATATGATATATGTAAAAAAAACTTTCAATATAAGGGTGAGTTTTGATAAAAAAAACATCATTTAATCAAATGTGTAAAATTGATAAAACACAATGCATAAGTTGTAGTTTTGAAAAAAAAAAAAGTAATATGGTAGACTGAGCACTATTATTAGGCTATAATCGATAGTTAGAGTATACATTTTTCTATTTAAGAGTATAACAACTCAAATATTACAATTTGATTGTGACTTGATCTACCTAACTTATCTTATAGAATAAGTGTATGTGTATCCTATAATAATCTTTTCCTTAGTAATTATCCAGCTAGAAATCAAACTCATCGATTGTGACTAGGCTTACCTAACCTACACTAGGGATAATTGATACCACCATCAACAATTATTCTACTAGGATTCAAACTCGTGACCTTGACTCTGATACTAATTGTTGATCGAATGCTTACAACTAAGCCAAAAATTATAACTCATCCTTAGGGTGCAACTCTTTTTACTTAAAAAGGTAACAACCCAAACATTACGATTCGATTGTGACTTGACTTACCTGACCTACGCTATACACCCTACAACATAATCAAACTCAACATCTAATGTGTGAACAAATGATGAAAATAACAATAAACAATATTATTTTAAGCTAATGTTTTTCACAAACAAAAAAACTACAAGGTCTATTTCAAAGTTTTAGATAGAAAAGAATAATAATAGTATAAATATTTTATATTGATTTATTTTAACATGACATTAAATCTAATTCACTAATCAAGTTCCACTAGAAGAGTATTGTTCAGTGACAATGTTAAGATATACTTTTTAAAAGATTTATACACATAAGTTTTACTTGTGAAAATCACTACTCTATAAATTTCGTTTGTCTTATCTTTATTATTTCCTATTATCACTTCATAATTTTAGTAGGGTGTAGTGTGTGTAATTAAAGAAATATCAAATTGCTATAATGAATCACATATTAAGCTAAAGGACACTCAAATAATTTCGATGTTGAATAGTCGATTAGCTTGCTTGACCATCCATATATGAACCAAAATCTGAAATGAAATGATTGTGGATGGAGAAATTCACTAGAAAATATGTTATGCTTACTACTTCTCCCTAATATTGTCTACCCAAATTGAAATGCGACAACATGCTTTTTTTCCTTTCCAACTAGGTTTTTTTTATCCTTTCAATGAGTTCATTCTATTGTGAAGTATATCAAACACTCAAATGTCTCACAGTGATTTTATCTTTACGAAAATTGTCAAACTTTCAAGAAAAAAAATTCTAGATTGTTGTCCATACTTAAATGCTTAACCATTTTGTCATACCAATTAAGCATTATGAACATCCAATAATTAAACTTCTTGAAGATTTTTTATTTTGAATTCATCTAGAAAAATGGAGTAAACCTTGAATAATAATTGATAATACAAAGAAAATACCTAATACTTCTCAACAATGAAACATTTGACGACCTCCTATAATATGCATTGATGTAGTCTAGTGTTGCCTTCATCTTATGCAACCTTGTCATAAAGCTCTAACTATACTACTTCCCAAATGTTCACAAAAAAGGAAAAGTTGTCACCTTCTAGTTGTTGGATCTTTGAAGGGAGATTAACTAGGGGGATTATTTATCAATGAGCCATGAGCCAACCCATATAAAAGACCATGACATCACCTTTAACCAAAATTTTTAAGGTAATGAGTTTGTGAGTCTTCTTCCTTATATGTTGCTCAACTTTCTCATTTTTACTCAACATATGACTTAGGCTCACATTAGAATTCCTAACAATCTTTTCCTCAAGTGTGAATAAACTTTTATCTTAATGGACATGCTTGCTTAAACTACCTATTAGGAAGACTTTCAATATAAGGAATTCACAAACCTATGAATTTTCACCCACATACTCATTCAAACCAGCCACCAAGACAAATCATTGACTCTTATATCATTATTAAGTCTTTTGAGAGGGACTCACTAGGGAGATTAAATACCAATGAGTTGTGAGTCAAACTTAGATAATAGACCTGACAACACCTCCTATCCAAAATCTTAAGACATTAAATTTGAGGGTCTTTTTGACCTTCTTAGATCAACCTTCATCTTCCTCTAATTCTTAACCTTTTTACCTTCCTTGAAGATTACTAACCTATAAGAGAATGCACCATCATTGTTAAAGATGCTTTAAGGTATAATTCCATTGTATAAAGGGAATTTAACCTCTTCAAGTGTAATTCAATTCTTTCCCATACTCAAAGAACTTATCAAGTTCTTATAGGATGACGAAAGAGAGAGATATTAGTAAAATCATCGTTGTCTTCATCTTTTCTAATTTGATGTCTATGTCATGGAAATCCATAAAAATGACTCACCAATATGAACTTTTAGTGGCATACTCTCCCTCATACATAATACAAAGATATTTCTCTAATGATAACTTGATACAAATGGACTTTGTTATAAATAACTTCTTCTGCTTCAACTGCAACATTGTTGAGGTCTTCTCATATGCAAAAAACTCACCAAATAATGACAGAAGAAACATTGAATGAATTTTTTTTTATATTATTCCAAAATATGTCTCTCTCTGTATATGCATTAAACATCTTGATCTTCGAAGTGATATTCATCTTCTTAAAAGAACTTATCACTAACATAGAAATAGATCAAAATTGACTCTAATACCAATTTGTTATGCATTAACTGCTAAATTATGTAAGAAAAAAAAGAGTTTCCAAACTGGCAAAAAATGTATCACATCCGTTGAAAACAAAGAACAAATATAATGATAAAAATGAAGGAAATGTCTTGTGTATTTTTTAAAAATCATTAAATTGTTTCATTTTACTGCCATTAGGTGGCACTCAACACTCTCTTATACAATAGTACAAAATATTGTAAAATTTATAATATATATATATATATATATATATATATATATATATATATCATGACTAAGTTAAAGAAAATAATAAAACTATATTCCTTTTTATCATCTCTTTTTTTATAAAAAGAAATTTTACTCTCTTTTTTTTTTGTCTTTTCTCTCTTAAAACTATACATATAATCTAAAAAAGTCACTACTATTTAAGGATACTTCTAGTCTTAGTTTTTGACATTATTATAATGATTATTAAATCTTATTTAAATTTTAGGTTGAATAAGTGGATGCTAATAAATTGGAAGATATTTTGAAGAAATTGTTTTATTATGAAACTAACACATAAAAATATATAAAAAAACAAAGATACAATAGTGCATTATGTAATGACTTAGAAATTTATTTTAAAGTAGAAGTGGTAAAAGTGAAAGGAGCACTTGAATATTTGATTAATAAACTGAAACACGTATTTATAAAAAAATATAACAGTCAAGTCTCACTTTCACAAATCCACCATCACTCTAAACCTCTGTTCTCCTCTTTTCTCTGTGTCTTCTCTCTAAACCTCAACTTCTATCCTTCATTAGATCAACTTCTCTATGTCCACCATTGGACTCATCATTGCAATCTGAGCAATGTTGTCCGATCAGAAACTCTGTTAGAGTAAGTTCAATTCTACCTTTTTTCACCTCTGAGTCGGTTTTGAATTTGTTCTATAGGTCTATATTTATATGTTGCATGTGCCTTTAGAGACTTCAGGAGGAGTCTATATGGGTTCCTCATCCTTGTAGCGTAGTCTGATAATTTATCAGATACTTTGTGGTGCAGGTTAGGGCGGTCCTACTCTTAGGTTTTTTGAGCCGTTTTAGAAGAATATCTACTCAAATCAGGTAAGGGAGGCTGACTTTGGACATTTTATCAATAGAGAATTTAGGTTATGCTCTTGATTCTTAGTAAAATTGAAATTGATTGTTTGATGAATTTTGATGCACAACCTCATTTGAATGTTAAAAACCTAAATTGTTATGAGTTGTAGAGTTATGTTTGGTTGGTGGTTAATATTGAAATCTGAAAATAGACAAGATTTGTATGGTAATTCATTTAGATTGATGGTTGCATGAATTTGATAGTATCTATTTGACTAGTGTGGTAAACTAGATTATTTTGAATTGAGTATGAGATTAGATTGTGTTGATGGTAGTGGTAAGAGTAAGATTTTATAATCCTCGGTGTTTGGTTTGATAAAAAATTGAATGAAATTGGATAAGTTGAGAAATTTAGGTGTAATAGATTATTTCATATGGAAATATGTTGCTATGTGAAAAAATAGGTTATTTGAGAACGATTGGTAATGTTGAAGTAGTGAAATAGACTTGAGAAACTAGAAATGTAGTTGGTTTTTCTGTATGTTTCACCTAAGCTAGAGATTCTCACTCAAGCGAGCTTAATGTAAATTTAGACCTACTCTCGGATCGATTTTTGCGCAAGCGAGAAGCTTTCCGCCCAAACGAGAAAATATTTTCACTCAAGCGAGGATATTCTCGCTCAAGTGAAAATAGCACTGGAACTGGAGTGCTCTCTAGACCATTTCGCTCAAGCAAGAGAATTTTCTCTCAAGCGAGAGAGATATTCTCGCTCAAGCTAATTTTTGTTTATTGTTTGATTCTTTTGTAATGCAATGTATAAATTAAATAAAATAGATTGATTTATAATTTAAATTGAATAGTATTGATGATTTAGTAATTTTTGATATTTTTGAGATTGAGCTTGAAAAGTTAATGAATACATGAGTAGAGATATATGCTAATGATATGATATTGTTAAAGTGATGACTAAGATGATCAAGATCAAGACATAGTATTTTCAAGAAAGAAAATACCCTTGTCTATGTCAATTAGGATGTGTATTGTCTAAGGATCTGATCAATAATAATTTGATATCCTAACTCTACTAGTAACAAGAATAAAATACATGAATATTAGTAGGTGGTGAGAGTAGAAGGAGGTCTGAACCGAGTGACTGTACCTAGAAACATAACTGGTCAGAAAAGTCTCAGAGGGACTAACCTTGTCATACAAGATTGATGATTCATTGGCTTGACGTTGTGTAGATTCACAACTTGGAGTTGTATGACAGGTGCATATCTCGAGATCATGATTCTTCGAAAAGTAGAGTCAAGTTTGTTTATATGTGTTAGAGTCATCTAGTTAAAGTTGTGAATGAAATTGAGTGAAATAAATGATTTTGATTTATCTATGTTGTTGAAGTTTGTGATTAATTTTGGATTATTCTAAGATAGTATATTTTGAAGCATATTAATTATGAATTATTGTAAAATATGCATGTTTATGAAATCTTAAATGTTAGCAGAAGTTTTATTTTGTAGAATGTTACACATTACCAAATTTGAGATTATTTAATTGAGCAAACATAATAAATGTTTTTTAGATATTTTATTAGTAAAAGTAATAAATATTTTCATAAGTTTAAAATTTAAAACTTATAAAACCTTTTTATAGAGGGTGTGACATCTTATAAAATTAAAATTTATATTATAAAAACAAAAAATAATTTTAAATATATATTTTTATTAATAATTAAATAAAATACTAATTAAAGTGTGAGTGTTATAAAATTAGATTATTGTATTGAAATAAAATTAGTAAAAGAGTTTTCAAAATTATGTAGCACAACTAAACAAAAAAAAAAATTTTAACTTACTACAATAATTATTCACCTATAAATCACCTTAGTGAGAAGGTAGAAATTAAGTTTAAGGCTGCCGAAAGAGACAGCAATAGGGCTGCCCTTCATTATTATATTCGTACAATATGTGCTCAAACACACTTACAGAGGTACCACTTGCACTCAATACTTCTTCTTACTTCTTCGGCATTTTAAAACACATTCTTATTTTTCACCTTTCTTTTTTCATTACATGTTTTTTATTTTCTCTTTTTCTCATTTCATGCACTCTAATCCTAATCTTTGTTTGATTGGGAGGAAAAAAATGAAAAAAGTGAAAGAGAAAAGAATAAATGAAAAATGAGAATGAAATTATTTAGTTAAAATGAAACTATCAACGATGTGCGCGAGTGTGTATATAAATAAACCTATCACGCTTTCACTTTTTTATTGTTCATTTCCACTGCTTTTTTATTTTATACACCTCGTTTTGCGACCTATCTTCTAAAATAATTCATTCTAAATAATATTCAAAATTATTTTTTTCATGCATTTCTCACGCGAACTGTGTTACAAACACAGTTTAAGTCTTTTTTTTTTCTGTTCATTTCCTCAAAAATATTTTAGTTTATATGAGAAATAATATATTTTTTGTTTTTACATTTTAACAACAAAATATCTTTAATCTCATAAAATTTAAACCTTATCATTTTTTATAAATATAACGAAAATTATATTAATTTTGATAAGAATTAAAATTAAATTTTTAGAATTTTTGAAGCATAAAAATATTATCCTTCGTTTTAAGAGTTTCGCTTGATGAAGAATAACTTACATCAAGCTAGAAAGGTACCCAACAGCATTGCAGGATTAAAAAAAAATAGGACACCCAAATTAATTACCTCTAATTTCTTTATTATTTTCTTGATAAAGACCTAATTCTTTTTTAATTTGATCTTTTGAAAATTAAATATTAACTTATTCCTTTATAATATCAAATAGTAACATTTTATCTTCCTACCTTAAGTCTCTGCTCGGGTTATTATCCAACTTTAAAAATTAGAGCTACATTAAGATTTTATTTTTAAAAAACACTAATAAAAGTTAAGAGAATAATGGTATGAACTCTTAAGTTGTGTGACATTATTAAGCATATCGAAATAAATCCAGTCAAGATTTGAATGTAGAAAATATTCATCTTTTGAATCATTTTTCCATTTTCAATCAATAACTAAAGAAATAAAAAAAAAATTGAAATACTTTTTTATCTTCACATATAATATTAATATTCTGACTTTAAATTTATTAAAATAATATTAATAAGATTAATTACTATATTATTTATTTTCAAACTCAAAACTTTATCACAATTTTATAGTGTTTGAACAAAGAAAATATATTTAAATTAATCGTTATCTCGAGTCTAAACTACTCCTAAACTAAATACAACTATTGAGAAATATTTTCCAAATTAAATAATGTTTATAAACATCAAACAAATTGCTTTTCATTTTAAATATTTTAAAAAGTTAATAAATATCCAAAAGTTTTGAGGATGAAAACATCATGGTGCATCTTTTGGAAACCAATGCAAATACTTAATCAATTTCTTTCATCGCGAAATCTTCGAGGTGCATCAACCAAACCACAACATCTAGTTATAGGACAATTAACCATGCACCTTAATTTTAAAATGGTGGCTCGTGCACCCAAAAACTAAAAAGCATGACAAATAAATTGAACTTTATTACACACGATCAAATTGTTTGTAATTAATTCGAGCTTAGGATCGTAAATCACGTGTACTGTTACATAAAATCTGAGCCAAACAGCTAATCTAGATGTTTTTTTAAGTTTGCTAGGGTTAGGATCTAGAACGTGAGTAGGTGTAAGCAATAATATAAAACCCCGTAATACTGCCACTCTGCCTAATGTTTATGGATTAGTTAATTCAGCTGAAGTCTTTGTTTTGGGATTAAAAATTGACGGATGAGAAGACAAACAAAATATGAGAAAAATGAATGAGAAGGTAAGTTTGTTTAAATGAATAAAGTAAGAAAAATAAAATAAAGACTTAGGAGGCTAAAGCTCAATTAGTTGAGTAAATACCGGACTTATGTATAAAATTTTGTCATGGGTAAATAGCTAAACCCTAAATTCTATATATAAAAAGAAGTAAAAGAAAGAACAAGAAAAGAATGAAAAATATAGATATATTACGAACTTGTATTGAAATTTTAAACTCGTATTTATTACATATGAATTCATTCCCACATGCCCTTTTGTGAGGATAGAAATAGAATAAGCCAAACTTATTCCCAACTTACCCCTCAATGATACCTATTCACATATTATATTGATTTTCTTATTTTATTTGAACTAAAAATTATATTAATTGATAACAACGCAAAATAAATTTTAAGAAATGACATTAAATAGTTGTTTTAAAATATGTGAGAACATAGAAATTACATATAATCTTCTCAGTTATATATTCAATATATGTTTGTCATACCTATTTTTAATACATAGAACATCATAAAAATTATAAATTTTCAGCTTTAATATTTAAAGAATATATCTTCTTCTGTGTTAAAATACAATTATAATAAAATATATATAATACCACAATGAATTAATTATTTAATTTCATATATAATAATATTAAAATGTATAACCATTCATTTAGTGTATAAAAGGTGATTTATCTTATCAACATTAAATACATTATGCTTATATTTCTAAAAGATTAATATTAAGTTTAAATTGTCACGATATTTGATTTGTCTAACCATGTACTCTTTTTTTATAAATTATTACATGTGATATCAATTATTCTGTGGTGGAGGTCAGGTGGGACGAGTCATGATCAAATCGTGATATTTAGACTGCTATCTCTTAAGTAGAAAGAGTTACATCTTAATGATCAGCTATAACTTTAGGCCTATTGGTAAACGTTCGATCCAATTGGTATCAGAGCCAAGTTCACGTGTTCGATTTCCAATGGAGTAATTCTTCAAGGAAAGATTGTTGCAAGTTACACAATTGTCCTATGACATATGCTAGATAGGATGCCCAACTTGACGTAAGAAATCTCTATTAGCTATAACTTTTGACCTAGTGGTAAACACTCGATCCAACATAGATTCCGCTTAGAAATTTCTTAGAACAATGTAATTTCTTACATATCTGATTGGGTTTCACCAACTCTTCACCCCTAGCTTGAAGTCAAAACTTTCTATTGACACTCACTAATAATATATTTGTTTATTTGACTTAATGTATCATTAGAACTTGGAATCTCATTGAATATCATAACTTAATATTCACACAAACTCTTCATGCCAAACTTGATGTAAGAAATCTCTATTGACTTTCACGAGATGCTTACTTAATACTCACACAATGCATTCGAAACTCAATAGTATCTCCTTCTTACTACCTACACATGCATATATTTATAATATCACTTTGGTTATTACTTATAAACATCACCACATTGTTAATCTTAGTATATCTTTCATAGAATATTGTAGTCATTAATCACACTTTGTTATTTGCACATACATCCTTATTTAAGTTACATAATGTATATAAATGATGAAACAATCCATATTCAATTAAAATAACCAATTAGTGATAATTTAATATTAAAGTTTGAATGAAAAAAGAATTAGAGAAATGTTGCTTGAGTTGTGAGTGTATTTCTTAAACGACAATACTCTCGCTTGAGCAATATGACATATTGTTTGAGTAGCAAACTAATGCTTGAATGATTCTTTAAGGGAGGAAAGAGAATTGATATTATCTCTTCCTTTTTTGAGTAGCAAACCTGCCATGACATCCCAAATTAATTAATAAAATGGAATGAAAGATTTTTTTTTTCTTAATTTGAAAGTTATTGAAAAATTTAGTGAAAGGTGATATGCGTTTAAAATATGACTTATGGAGAAAATGTTCAACTACTAAGAAACTCCAATTGATTATACTTAAAATTTTGGAATTCAAGAAAAAGAGTTAATATGAAAATATATATGAAGATTGACCGAGAGGTAGAAGTTACCAAATGACTGAGTTAAGAAAATTGAAAATGCCAAATGGCCATTTGACTGAGAGGCCGAAAGCCCAAGAGGTAGTATTTGTAGAACATTTTCTTTGTTTCAAGAATTATAATAAATTTAAATTTCACATACCTCAGTTTAACTATTTTCATAAGAATATGATTAATAAATTTCTATCCTGTAATAAATTAATTTGAATTATAACCATAATCAAAAGATTGATTTACTTATAACTTTAATATTACAAAGTATTTCATAAGGAATTTATATTACAAACTTTTAATTTGTATAATATTTCACAAATGTGAAAATGAAATGGGCAATTTCCCTGAATGTTGCCGAGTCCTCCACCATGTTTATCCTCTAACCATTTCTAGAAAAATAAATGAAAATTTCAGTCGTGAATGAATTAGAAGTATAAGAGACATCCATCTATCTTCAATCTACCTTCAATCTATTATTTAATTTTTATTTATGTCCAATGGACAATAAAAGAAGAGAAAAGTGAGATATATAAAATAATAAAAATGATAAATAGTGAGTATTGGAAATAATTTAGAAATATCAAACTTTCCTTTTCAATAAAACAATATAATTAAAATATATAATAATAATTTAAGTGACTTGTAAATAATATGGGGATAACAATAGCAGTAAATAGTCAGGATAAATAAGCAATCATAATATCAACCATAAGTCAATCATATATTACTTTTGCTCATTTGAAACCTCAAGGAATAAATTATCCAATCACAAAATTTAATTAATTTGTAAATAATATTGAGGATAGTAGTAGTTCTCACCCCTCAAATCATCAATAAATAACCAAACAATGACTTAGACATCCAAAATAATATAGAAGCAAGATTTCAAGCAAACATAGCACGATTACAGTCATTAACAATAATTGTATAGTATACATTGTTATTATAAACGTTAACCTTCCTAACATGGATTTTATTGGCTCATTTTTCTCAAATAAGAATGTTGTGACCCAAATCTTAATTCACATTTATTTTAAAATCATAGACATCATTACCTCATGAATAAAATTCTATTAGAAAATCTTCAGAAAATAGAAACTCTTCCTAGAGACTCCTAAAAATATATAAACTTAGACTTATCCATTTACAAATCTCATCTGGTAGAATTCTTACTTCTTTTGTCAATTTCCTGTGACTTTTTCCGGATCTAAATACATATAAAATTTCACTTTATTTATCTTAGAGAGAACTTAAGAGAAGGGTGATAAAAAAATATTTTTTTAAATAAATTACGCAATTATTCTATTTATAAATTTCAAGAAATAGATAAATAATTATATATATATATATATATATATATATATATATATATATATATATATATATATATATATATATATATATATATATATATTTATTTTTTTTTTTTTTTTTA
>Ga0099824_1007464_pt1 | contig 14464 bp, 7 predicted proteins | sample SiratrowhiteBW_FD_76837 | JGI IMG/M metagenome (GOLD analysis project Ga0099824, IMG submission 76837) | Root nodule microbial communities of legume samples collected from California, USA - Siratro white BW | ecosystem: Host-associated > Plants > Roots > Nodule | place: USA: California...
TTTAATCTCACTTATGTTAAGTGCATTATTCTATTGTTGAACATTATTGTTCTTATTGTTGCATTATGATTTATATTAATAATAAACTTACCCTTCGGTTTGTTTGTTTTTTATTTTTTTTAATGTAATTCTTGATGAATGGTTTATTATATTCTTAAGGTTTTCAATATCCTCTTGATATTAGCTTTAAAAGAATATGATATTGAAAGCTGAACAAAATATGTGGGTTAATTTGCTATTGTTGATACGTTCTATTCCAGCTTTGCCTATGTAAATAGTTTCCTTGATCAAGCTGAATGGAACTAATTATGAGGATTGGGTGAGAAGTTTTCTAAATCCCAATGTCCTTATAATAATTGTGAAATTGCACAAATTTCTTATGGTTCCGCTGTTGACACTCTTATGTATGTTCAAGTTTGCACACGTCTTGATATTATTTTTGTTGTTAATGTGCTTGGACTATACTTGAGCATATTCTGATAGAGTTTATAATTGCATATCCCTTAACTAAGGGATTGACTGTTAAAGTCTTTGTTGAGCACGTAACCCATGTATAATGAGGTCTTTTGATGTATTGGTTTAGTGGGAGTTTTCTTTGTTGGATATGTACTTCTCTTTTGAACCTCATTTATTGTATTGTCGTACTATTGAAATGATTGACAATAATCATTTATTGTTGTGACGACAAGTATTTTGTATTGCCAATGTTTCGTTTATTTTGATTTGCACAATTAATGTTATGGCATAATTTTGAGACATTTTGGACCCAATCTTTTGTGGTGAGATTGTTTTAATCTCATATAGCATCTTGGGCGGATGATTGAGACATATAGTTGTCTATTTTGTATTGTCATATTTCGTTTATTCTGATTTGTGCAATTAATATTATGGCATAATTTTGAGACATTTTGGACCCAGTCTCAAATTGTTATTATGGTGAGATTGTTTTAATCTCATATAGCATCTTGGGCAGATGATTGAGACATATAATTGTCTATTTTGTATTGTCATATTTTGTTTATTCTGATTTGCGCAACTAATGTTATGGCATAATTTTGAGACATTTTGGACCCAGTCTCAAATTGTTATTATGGTGAGATTATTTTAATCTCATATAGCATATGGGGCGGATGATTGAGATATATAATTGTCTATTTTGTATTGCCATATTTTGTTTATTATGATTTGCGCAATTGATGTTATGGCATAATTTTGAGACATTTGGACCCAGTCTCAAATTATTATTATGGTGCGATTGTTTTAATCTCATATAGCATCTTGGGCAGATGATTGAGACATAATTGTATATTTCACATTTATATAAAGGTCCCTGAAATGTAGGTGTTTCATTTTTGTATGATATCATCACTCCTTCGAGTATGATTTTCTACAGTGATAAGAAGCTTACATATTTCATTTTCAATCTTTTGGTTATGAATGATGTAATATTTTGGCATCTTATTGTGTTCACATATTGTGAGTTGTTCTAGATTATTTTTCAATATTGTGATCTAATTTATATTGTCCAAGTGGAAGATTGTTGGATTAATTATTTTGTGGACATACATAAATTAGTAATTTCTCTATATTAACTTATTTGCCAAAATATTATGTAGCCATTATTGTTATTATTTATTTGATTGTTATTATTTATTTGGTTACATAAAATAATATTGTTTATATTATGTGAATATTTATTGGGTCAACTGATAATAGGTGGGTTGAGCCCATTATTAATTAATAATATATAGAAGAGTCCCTACAACTCCCCAGAGTCCGTCTTTATTCTACCCTATTAAAGAATAAAGAAGACAATTCTCTGAAAACGCTTATGGCCTTGGGAGCAGTTTGTACACACTCTTCTCTCTTCATTCTTTGCAGAGACCATTAATCAGGAAAGGACAAAAACAACAAGACGATGAATCAAAGCTCTTCTTCTATTCTAGGTTCTAATCCTTTTATCTTATATATAATATGATGTACTCATATGTCATAATCAGACTAAATTGGAAACCCTAATTTGATTATTTCTTTCATTTTGCACCACCAAACATGTTTAGGACTTCCACCATGACACCACCATCAACATTTCGTGGATTATCACCCATGCATTATTATCGACTGACCATGCCTCCTGAAGGGTCTGATAATCCATTTCATGATAGTTCACCACTACCACCTCCTCAAACCAAACCTGAGCCTCAGCCACAATAACCTCGTGTGGCACATTATCACATAGATAGTTTTTTATTTCATTTGTGTAACCAAAACAATCATATTTATGTAAATTATTTATTTTGTTTATTCTATATTTATCACACTTTAAACTAAATTACATCTATTTCATAATCACGTTTCAATTTCTTAATTATAAATATAAATTTAATATACACAAGATTTAATGTATAGAATCAATATAATTTTTAATATCATTTTTTTTATTATTTAGTGAAACATTTTCTTAATTAAATTTTTTATAAAATTTATCACTTTAACTTTTCTTCCAACACATTTTAATATTTCTATTTTCTATTTTACATTTCTTTTCTTCTTTCAAAATTTTAAATACTTTATTATCATTTTACATTATAACAACACCTTCTTCAAATTTCACAACCTATTAACATATATCAAATTAATATATAATAATAAATAATAAATTAATTTTAAAAAATATAATTTTTAAACAATATAATATTATAACAGACTTTTAACGTTTAAAATTTTAAATACTCAAAAATTTAAAAAATAAATATGTAATAATAAATTAAAAAATTAATTTCTCATAATATAATATTTAAATTTAATTAATATAATCTTATAACAAACTTTTAACCGTTTCAAATTTTAAATACTCAAAAATTTGAAAAATTAATATGTAATAATGAATTGAAAAAAATTAATTTCTAATAATATAATATTGAAATTCAATTAATATAATCTTATAACAAACTTTTTAACGTTTCAAATTTTAAATACTCCAGAAATTTGAAAAATTAATATGTAATAATGAATTACAAAAATTAATTTCTAATAATATAATATTTAAACTTAATTAATATAATCTTATGACAAGCTTTTAAAATTTTAAATATTTAAAAATTTTAAAAAAATCATGTCATTATATTTTATACAACTATTTAAAAATTAGCATTTACCCTTTACCCTTTACGAATTGGAAGACTGCATAACATTTTCATGCAATTAGCAATTAAAAAGACTGCAAAATATTTTCATGTAATTAGCCATTAAGAATTGGAAAGACTAAAAAATTCAATTCTTACTTTTTCTGTACAGTAGCACTTTCACTGCTTCAGATTTAGATTAACAGGAATTTTTTTTTCTAAACTCAAGTCGTACAGTTTGACGACTTCAATTTGCGTTTTTTATTTTACGTTTTAAGAACAAATTCTGAAGAAATAATTGTGAAGATGTAATACGACATAAAGTCGTCTATCCCACGACTTCCATTTAGGTAACTTTCTTTTTTTACTCATTTACGTAATTTTTGAAAAAAATTACACTCTTTTAGGATGTGTTTGTTTCTAAGGACTGAAATTTTTCAAGCGACAAAAGACAGAAAAAGTAAAAAAATAAGGTTTAATTACACGAAAAACAAAATAAAATTTGTGTTAATATTTTTCTTTGCTAAAATATTAATTTATTATGTACTTATTGGGAAACTGTTACGAATAACTTTCACAATTTTAACTTTTTAGAAAATGTTTCAAAATTTTTACTGAAATTGGGAATGATTAAAATTGTATAATTAATTTAAAATTTAGTAACTTGGTTTAATTAGAAGTTACTGAAAAAAAATTTTGAAATTTTTTTTCAACATTTATCATCAAGTTTTTATTCTTTTATTTTTTTTTCTCAAAATTATTTACTTTATCAAAAAACTATTATTATTTATCTATTTTTATTTATTATTTTCATCACTATATAAATAGATGAGGTCATTAAAAATTAATATTTTAATTTAAGTTACTGACTAAATAGAATAAATAATTTTATTTAATTTCACGGTAGTGTTGGCCAAGCGGACACAAGTATTTTTTTTTTTTAATTTTTTTGACTTTATGACGATTTTTGAGTGTATCAAGCTCAGGCTATTTTTCAGTTTTATTTTATATTTTTTTCATAGGTTAAGTCAACAGTATTTATATCTTTAGTAGTTATTTCATCACTTTTTTAAGTAGTATTTGACTAAATTAAATTTCTTTTAATCATCTGGTTAAATCGATTTGATTTAATTATGTTTTTTATCTTAAATATTATTTTTTAAATTTTTATTTTTAAATTAAATATTTTTACATTTAATATAAGTAATATATTTTTAAATAAAAAACATTTAAATAACAGTAATAATATATATATATATATATATATATTATAGTTTATTTTTCGATTATTTATTAGTGGGTATTATTTTCAAAATACAAGAAAAAATTTATATTCAATCGTAGATTTGTTCACTAATTTATTGGAATGTGTTATAAATCTTCATATAAAATGGTAGATTTTTCCATTTATTGGGTAATATTATGGATCAATAAACTTATACTCAAATATAATATATACAATCTAACAAAAAATATTAATTGAAAATTTTGGAAAACCAATTAAAATAATTTTTTGAAGAACCTAATTCGATTTTGAAAATAAAAAGTTATAATTTTTTATATTTTTTATTATGTATAGATAAGTTTTATTTTTATTTTTTCACCTTCAGTATACAGTAATACTTTTTATATAGTATTATGTATCTTTTAATTAAAAATTATGTTTTGATCTCAGGTTATAGTTTTGTAATTAAAATTGAAGGAAATTATTTAAATATAAATAAGTATTTATTTTTTTACTAAAAGATTTTTAAAGACTACATTAAATATGCTTTAATAAATACTTACGTATCATTGTGAAATAATTGTACAAAATTCAATAAAAGTATGTTATTAAGTTCTAATATAAATATAATTTTTCATTAAACTATGAAAGAAAAATAAAAAAAAGAATATTCTCATATATAATTAATAATAATAGAGACTTATGCTATTGATTCTTAAATTAGGCAATAATTATAACTATTATTTTATTAAAATATTCAATTAAAATTATTATTATATTTCAAATAAAATTTCATAATATATATGTAACAATATTGACAAAATACTTAGTAGGATAAAATATAATGAAAATATATTTTTATCATAATAATAGTTATACACTAATTATTTTTTACACAAGTATTAATGATAATAGTATAAGTATTAATGATAATAGTAACATATAATTACAATGAATAGGAAACATAGACATAAAATAAGAGAATTTGGCTGGTCTTGGTTAATGTCATTTTCTCCTCTTAAATTTTAAATAACAAAAAGACATTTCTTGGTAATATTTTTATCAATTTTATCATCATTATGATATTTTTATAATATTATGATACTTCACACATTTACTGTTTATAAGATTACACACACGTATATATATATATACTATGGTATTTTAAGAAAAATAAATGTTATGTTTATAATATTTTTAGAAAATATAATACAATGAAAATATTAAAATGATAAAAGAAAATTTTGTTAACCATAGAAATTTATTTATTTATTTATTTTCTTTGCGTCCTTATTTTGTAAAAAAATTGACATGCGCGAAACATTAACAGTTGGATACATATCCATTTATTTAAAATTTGGTGTACACGATATTTAAATTAATATTAACTTGATTTGTTTTTTTTTTATAAACTTTAATTATATAATTTAATTGTGCTGTTTTAAGTAAGAACTATTTTATTAAGTTTTTTTAATTTGACTTAAGTCAAAATATTATTTATTTATTTACATAATTAAAGTTTTAAAAGTATTAAATTTAAATTAATGGAAAATTAAATTTAAATTAATGGAAAATTTAATTAAAGTTGTATTCAGGTTAAATCCATTCTTTTAAACATTAAATCTTTTCAAACTGATCCAATCAAACATATCATAACTCTTTCTATCACTGGAAATACAAGTGTCTGCAATAAAATTAAAAAGGAAAGAAAAGTTCATAAAGTCCATTATATATTAAATAAATACTTATAGTTCTAATGAAACTTATTAAAAGGAAAGTTTAAAATTTGAAATGAAAAAAAATCATTGATCCTAAGACTATTTAATTATATGACTAATTTCTTTGTCTTATTTATTTAATAATTAAATTATTTTTTAAATGGCGATTTTCACTACGAGCCACCCCTGCATGGTGGTGTGGCCGCTAAGAACGCTTCCAACCATAACACATAACACAACAGAAAGAGAAACTCTTCGTTCAACAAAACAACTCTTCGTTTATGCATTCATTCACATCTTCATCTTCTTCCCAACCCTATCCAATTCAATTCTCCAATGAATTCCTTCTGCGGATCACAAAACCGAAACAAACCCGCGCCGCTCCCCCGCCAACCCGGATCCACCTCCGACCACCACCCCATGGATCCGCCTGCATTGCTCTTCCGCTCCCTCTCAACCTGCGTCCACAGAGGCAACAACTCCACCTCCCGCCCAGTGCAGCGCTCCGCCTCCGCGCGCTTCACCCGCCAGCACACCACCACACGCGGCGAGGTCATGCTCAGCGACGTCGTCGGCAACGGCATCTCCGGCATCCTCCACAAGTGGGTGAACTACGGGCGCGGGTGGCGCCCCCGCTGGTTCGTCCTCCACGATGGCGTGCTCTCCTACTACAAGATCCACGGCCCCGACAAGCTCGTCCTCAATCACGACGTCGAGAACGGCTCCATGGTCATCGGCGAGGAGTCCCTCCGCCGCATCAACAGCCACCGCCACTGCCCCTCCCGCAGCCGCAAACCCGTGAGCGAAATACATCTTATGGTTAGTTCTCTCTCTCTCTCTCTCTCTCTCTAACCCTAATAATCAAGTTACGTTGTGGGTAACCATTGGTTAATTCATTCATGTTATGCTTATTTCATCAATCAAGTTTAATAATCTGATCCAGAGTTTAATAAGCAAGTTATTGAATGATGCAAAACAATTCTTAAGACACATTGATGAATATTAAGTTGATGACACTGTTCATTGAATTGAAAAAATACCTATTTTAAAGACCTAATTATCAATTGATAAAAGTAGCTCTATGTTTGACTCAGTTTGGATTAACAAAATTATATAAACAGAACCTGCCTATTTTAGACCAGTATGTAAATATAAAATATTCTTTGGAATACAGACTTAAATTAAAAATTAATTTTAAAATATAATCTGAATAAAGTAATATAAAATATTAGTATAAATAAAATTATTCATTTGAAAAAGACAAATTTAAATAAATTGCACAACAGAATATGAGTTTAGTATAATTATCTCTTTAAAAACAACTTTAATTTATAAGCTCAAATAAAAAATATGAATTTATAAAATTAAATTATAAATCATTCTTCATTCATTAGTAATTTCTTCATCAATAACCTCATTTTAATCACTTAATTCTAGAAAATTATTCATATAGAAATATTCATCTAACAAATAAAAAATATTTACATTTACATATATAGTCTAATTAATAAACATATAATTAAAATATTTATTCTTATTATTTCCATGTATCTATTAAAAATCTACATGTAAATATATATATATATATATATATATATATATATATATATTAAAAATACAAGTTTGTATCCCTTGTCAATTTATATCCACTAAATCCCATTCCAGGATATATTTGCTATCCTTAGTCCCATTCAAAATGACGATGTGATGATCTTATTTATCTTAAGATAATTGATTTTAGATATTAATTCCTTCAATAATTTTGGATGAAATTATTTAACTAATTTTAGTCGGAGAAACTAAAAAATATTAAAGATATATTTGGGGTGTTAAGTATTTTATTTACAAAAACAGCAGACAGATAAATAAGAGAAATATAAGTACAACAGATGGATGATATAATGTAATTAAAAAAAGAGAAAAAACAATGAGTTAATTAGTGGGTGTTTGAATTAATGGTGAATTGAACTATGATTTTTAAAAACAACAGATAGCTTTGTGGTTAACTCACCCTGAATTTATGTATTAGTTTCTTCCAGAAGAAAAATGATGGTGATTTTAGCTTGCTACCAATACACACTTAGACATTTCAAAGTGAGATATCTAAAAATTATTCATTCGTTTATTTAACGAGTTAAGCTTCTGAGACCGTGTTGTGGGTGTTCTTGAAACAGAAGTGAAGTTAATTCTTCAGTGGTTCAACAGTTGTCGATTTGTTTTTCATGTGATACATTTGTAGGTGTGTTCGGTGCGAGAGAACAGATCAGATAAGAGGAGGTTTTCTGTGTGTACGGGGACGAAGAAGAGGCTGCATTTGAGGGCGGAGAGTAAGGAAGATAGAGCCATGTGGGTGGATGCAATGATGGCAGTGAAGGACATGTATCCTCGCTTGCCCAATGCAGAGGTTTTGTCACCCGTCGCATCAGTCGCTATTTCCACTGACAAGTTGAGAGAGAGGCTTTTAGAAGAGGGTGTCAGTGAAGCCACAATCGGGGAATGTGAGGAAATCATGAAATTCGAGTTCTCTCAGTTGAAGAAGCAAATGGTGGCTCTCAAGCACAAGCATTTGCTACTAATCGACACCTTACGCCAGTTAGAGGTACTCACTTCATTGTGCCAGTGTGAATTAACCAAACCATATTCATTCTGATAAGCATATTCTTTCCTTGATACGTATATAGTCAGAGAAAGTTGATTTGGAGAACACACTTGTGGAAGACCAAAGGCAATCAAAGGATGGAGCAGATACCCATCCATCAATGCAAGAAAAATATAGTGGTACGTGCATGGAAATTAATGGACTCAGCTATGTCTTAGAGCTAGTGAATGTTGAACTTCATCGTTATTCATATAGTTGCTGCTTTCTCTTCCTCCTTAATCGATCATTTCTCATATGTTTATTAGCTTTCTTAAATTTGCTGACTGTTTTCTCATCAATTCTAAACATAAGGAATTATTATGGTTGTGACAGAGGGAAGTGGGGATGATTCTTCTGATGAGCACGATAGGCTGGATCCTTCAGACGATGAGGACGATGCATTCTTTGATACATGTGAAATTCTATCAACAGGGTCTGATCCCCTGAGAAATGATTCTGAACAGGATGAGAGTGCCCCAAATGAGATATGTGATGAAAAGTCAGGCGTTGGATCTTTAGGATTTAACTATCCTCATATCAAGCGACGAAAGAAGTTGCCCGATCCTATTGAGAAAGAAAGTAGCATCAGTCTATGGTCAATCATAAAAGATAATATCGGGAAGGATCTTACAAAAGTTTGTCTTCCAGTTTACTTTAACGAGCCTCTCTCCTCACTGCAGAAATGTTGTGAAGATGTTGAGTACTCTTACCTTCTAGACCAAGCATATGAATGGGGTAAAAAGGTTAGTTTGTTAACTCTTGTTATTTAGTTATTGTCATAATTCACTAAGGAGTTGTTATGTGTGAGATTTGTCACATCACATGCATGCTACTTATTTGTGCACAGGGTGATGGTCTGAAGAGGATGATACATGTAGCTGGATTTGCAGCTTCGGCATATGCCAGCACCAAAGATAGAAGTTGCAAACCTTTTAATCCACTGTTGGGAGAGACATATGAAGCAGATTACCCAGACAAAGGCATTCGCTTTATCTCTGAGAAGGTACAATTGTATATCAGTATCATTCTGTTCATGAAAAATGCGACATGTACACGTCCATTCTACTTGTTGGAAAACAATATATATACACAAAAGATCCACCATTCGTCAGTTTCTTTTGCTCAAAGGGAACCCGTCAGGGCATGATGGCACGGATATATATATATATATATATATATATATATATATATATTTTAAGAATCCCTTTTCTTCAAAAATATGAATAAATAATGTGTGCCTGCCACAATCCAAAACTATTATACTATTATTCAATTACAAGCCATGAAATAGTACATATATATCCGTATGTAATATGTAAAATAAAACATTAAAAAGAGGACATAGTTTTGTTGATCAAAACACAGGTATTGAAAGTATTATTCATACTAAAATTTATTTGGGTATGTTTTCTTCTTCTTCTAAACGGGTAAACCATAAATTATTCAATACTCTACCAGTCTACCCTTTCCTACTATTTTTATTAGCTTTCTTAAATTAGCATATTTTAATTATTCTTTTACTTTTTGTACCTTTCCATAAACATTTATGTTATTAACATAAAACAAAGTTGTCCTGAAAAATCTCTCTCCTTACATTAGGGCCTCACCTCTCATTCTCACACCCCTTTCCCCTTACATTAATGCCTCACTTTACCATTCCCTCTCCAACAATGTCTCTCTTCTAACATTTGTGGGGCTGATATTTTCATTCATATAATTCCAAACCATTTATTTTGATTATACTTGATGATAATAAACCATAGACTTGCTTATGAATAGCTTGGCGTGTTATTTTTTCTTGGGTAAAGTGGTAGTGGTTTAAAGAAAAATACTTACGCTATTCATGTTGAGATAGGTCAGTCATCACCCCATGATTGTAGCATGCCATTGTGAGGGCAGGGGCTGGAAATTTTTGGGTGACGTTAATTTAAAGAGTAAATTTTGGGGTCGTTCAATCCAGCTGGATCCTATTGGTATATTGACAGTGGAATTTGATGACGGAGAAACTATTCATTGGAGCAAGGTATATATAGTTTTATGCATGAAGTTATTTAGTAGCACTAGTACACTCTGAATATGCTAATTCATGTTCTATCACCAGGTAACAACATCCATTTACAACCTCATTTTAGGAAAACTCTACTGCGACCATTATGGTACAATGCGCCTAGAGGGGAACAGTGACTATTTATGTAAGATCAAATTCAAGGAGCAGTCAATCATTGATAGGAACCCTCACCAGGTGCCCTTTCTCATATCTTATTTTTATGTTTTTTATTTCGTTCCTTTTAGGTGATGTATTGGTCAAAATGTGTTACATTTTTTCGTACTATGACGTCTGCCACTTGTGCCTTTGGGGCAAAAATTGCATTTCAAGTCGGAGAATTATTAGTAGTATGTTATTTTGTTCACACTGAACCCATTAATAACCTATGCTATTCCTACGTGTTTTTATTATCAGAAATCTCTAGAGATTGACAAACAGAGTATAATACACGGAGGATTTTTCAGGAAACATTTAATTGATACACTTGCCTATGAAAGAAATTTTCTCTAGAAATTGAAGTCGAGAAGAAAAGGACACGAGTGAAAAGTAAAATATTTATTGGGATAGCAACACCCCAGAAGTACAAAAAGATAAAAAATGTACATGGTTTTTTGACTCCATTCATTGTTATAAATGATAATTAGGAAGTTAAAGTCGAGAATAATTTTAATTTGAATCGACTTATATCAATGTCACTATTTGATTTCAATTACCACATATGAATCTAATCTAATGTTACATTCTTCCTCATTTCTTCTATTTCATGTCAGTTTTAGTTTGACAGTGGAGGCCACTTTACCATTTTCATAGACTAAAGAGATATATAAGATTACATTATGAGTTACATAATTTTCTTAAGTACAGTCCATAGACTTATTATGTAACTTATGCTTTGTAATTTAAGTTCTGCTGCAGATTCACGGCATAGTGGAAGATAAGAAAGGTAGAACAGTGGCAACTCTACTTGGGAAGTGGGATGAGAGTTTGCACTACGTAATTGGAGCGAGTTTTGGGAAAGGAAAAGGGTCCAATGAGTCATCAAAACCCCATCTTCTGTGGAAGAGGAGCCCGCCACCTACGAACCAGACAAGATATAACTTCACACAATTTGCTATTACACTCAATGAAATCACACCTGGACTAAAGGCGAGTATGAAATCACCCAATTGCACATTGAAATTTACAAAACCAATTTTCCAATTCTAATCCAAATACACATCCAAACTCAAAATAACAGCCGTTCAAACTAAATATTCACATCTTAGGTTTCGTTTTAAACTGAAAATTGATTTTAAATAGTTTTTCCGTTCCATAAAAAAATTATACTACTTGTTTAAAAACATACAAGCATAAAATGACTTTTATTTAAAATCATTACAATATCTGATGGTAAATAATCATGCAGTTTAATGGAAAATCACATCAAGGAGCAACCAAACACATTAACATTAATTATGTTGTTTGTTAGTACTTATTTCTGACATTTTGTGTTAACAAACAGGAGAAGTTGCCACCGACAGATTCAAGGCTAAGACCTGATCAAAGGTGTTTGGAGAATGGACAGCATGAAATGGCCAATTCTGAAAAGTTGCGGCTGGAACAAAGACAGCGGCAGGTACGATTGTTGCATTATTGGACCCTCCTGTAATGAAATGCATGATGATGTGCTACTTAATGTGCTCTCATTCATTAATAAACAAGAGAGTCTCCATAATTGCAGGCACGAAAGATGCAAGAAAAGGGTTGGAAACCAAGATGGTTTGCTAAGGAAAAAGGCAGCAGCTCTTACCGTTATATTGGAGGGTACTGGGAGAGTAGGGAAAAGGGGGACTGGGAATCCTGTCCTGACATTTTTTGTCAAGTCTCAACCGATACTGATGCTAACCCAACTCCATAAATTCTCATCTCTTCTTACCTGAGATCTCTACCTACTCCTCCTACCACCACACCCTTTTGATCAAAATATACATTCCTAACCATATTTATGATCACAACTTCTTTTAGCATTCAACAAATATGGTTGATTAATGTCTTTGTGTACAGGTATGTATATGTACAGAAACAGTGGTTCTCACTTCTTCTCAACAAGGCAACCTCCCATTTCCCTATTCAAACTGGCAACAACAACAACAACTTTTCTTGCTGTCAGATGCTTGTTTCGAAGTTGGGTTTGGAAGGGATGATGTGGAGCTTTGTATGAGAGTCATAGTTGGTATCCTAATCATTTCAATGTCACCACATTCCACAATGTGGAAAAGAATGAAAACTCATTAAATGAACATGCTCCTATTTTAATGCTTATTCTGATTATCCATTGAAGCATGTTTAACTGTTTACACACGTTTATTCCAATTTGGTGCAACTTAAATTTAGTAAGTAGTCCACCACAAGGGACAGCAAAAATGCTGCGGGTCATTAGAAAACACAATTGACTACAATCTTGTATTTATTCATGGTTCTTATTCTATGGAAAGATGGGGTAGTTGTGTGGAAATTCTTGTTGAGGAGTATTAAGAAACAAGGGAGAAACAGTGATCTTTCATGTATGGCAGCTGCCAAAAGATTAAGCGGCTATGCCCGTGATCCTTGAGATTGTTGTGATCAAGTAAACAAAAATGGAATTTTTTCACAGTACTTTGTGCTGTGAGAACAAATAACAAAGTGGGGGCAAAAAAATATCCACCTGATTTCTTGTCCAGTAGGGTGCTACCAAAGCTAATTCAATCTGTTCAAACATGTATGTCTGACAAAATACTTTGTGATATACTATTGATGCAAGTTAGGTTAAAAGAGGATTTTAGTTCCCACGAAGTGATAAACTATGTATGATTTGAATCTTCATCACAAAAGACTTTCAATCTTTAATTAGGATGTTTACTATTTTTTTAACCCTTTAAATTTTTATTTACTTTAATCCTTAATCTAGATTTTGACTGGTCAAAGTCTCTGAATATTTTTTGCTATTACTTTTAATATTGACAACCCAATGATTTCAAGACTATTGAATCACCAGCATTATAAGTTAGCATTGTCATTTAACAACACATACTAAAAATGATAAGAAAGAAAGGGTTGAAGGACTTCCATAAATCAAAATTTAGATTAGTGATTAAATATATTCATTTAAAAATAATTAGGAAAATAAATAATAAATTCTTAATTATATTTCAAAACGACCATGAGATTTGAATATGGTGATACGCTTATATGTTGAATAAATCATAAAAAAGATACAAAAGTATTTAGAAAAGTTAATGATAACAAATTCCAAAAAACTGGTTCCAGAAAAATAGGGTAAAGATTGCAATAGAGCTCTCCAAATTTTTGAACGTGTTTTTGCGTGTACAAAATTTATGGATATAACTTCTAATAATTGAACTATGTATAAAACTACAAAGTCATAACATCACTTCTCATAGAATATATATTCAATTTAGCTTGAAAATTTCAAGTCTATGTAATATAAAAAAATTAATCATACTTGGATTATAATAAAAATAACTTATCTGGTTACATGACCAATTGCAATAGCTCATGACTGAAAACATTGATTATTAGAAGAAAAATTTTATTTATAGAAAAATATATGCAAAAGATTGTACCATAAAAAAAAAAAAAAAAAAAATTTTATATTAAAATATTGATTAAAAAAAAAAAAAAAAAAAAATAAAAAAATTTAAATATTGAAAAATTATTTTTAAAAAAATAAAA
>Ga0099824_1007466_pt1 | contig 14461 bp, 2 predicted proteins | sample SiratrowhiteBW_FD_76837 | JGI IMG/M metagenome (GOLD analysis project Ga0099824, IMG submission 76837) | Root nodule microbial communities of legume samples collected from California, USA - Siratro white BW | ecosystem: Host-associated > Plants > Roots > Nodule | place: USA: California...
TACAATTAAATAAATAATATAATTTTAAATAAAAAAAAAAAAAAAAAAAAAAAAAAAAAAAAAAAAAAAAAAAAAAAAAAAAAAAAAAAAAAAAAAACTAATATTGGAAGGTGAAACAAGAGATGAATATTAGGATGGATAAAGAAGTTGATGTACCTAAAAAAGACCTTCAAACTTTAGTATGTGCTCCCTTCTCACTCAGTTTTAATTTCTTCCTCCTTTTTATGCTTTCTTAAACCCCAAATCACCTCACTCCATGTATTTGTCTCAATCCATTCATAGAACACGCCTACATCAATTATTTTTTATGTCCTTGCTGTCAATCAATACCAATTAAGGAGCATCTCAAATTATTGCAATATCATTTCATTTCACTGAATGTATTCACTGCATATTTAATATGTATGACTTTTTCAATTCTTTCATAATTTATACAACAATCTAATAACTATATATAATATTTTCTTACATCTATTATATTATATCTAAATATAATATTTTTAAATTATTATGTCTCCAAGTTTTTTGAATTTTACAAAGTCATATTAATAATTTTTTTTGAATGATAATATAAAGATATTTTACATATTAGCGCATAATTATTTAACTTGTAAATAACCATGTAAAAAAATTATTATTATTATTTTTATAGTAACTACTTTAAATGTCATGTGTGTAAAATGATTTTTTAATTAATTTGTCGTATAACTTTTTACACGAGCAATATATCAAAATTAGAGTCAATAAAATTTTCCAACATATTACAAATTCTTGTGCGGGTATAGTTTACAAATTGTCAGATTTCGTCCACGTTCTTCTAATTCTTATAAATTGATTCCTTTACAATGTAATAACTTCAAAAGTATCAGGATAAAAAATGTTGCTTGACACTCCTAAAAAATACTCACTTTCTGACTCATTTTAATAATATGTATAATAATATATATTAGTATTTTAAATTAAAATTAAGAAATAATATATTACAATATTAATATAGTAGTTGTCAAATGATTATTTTTTATTAATAAATGCTAAAATATTACTTCAAAAAAGTTGTATATCAAATAGTCAGTTATTATGTTTCTTCTTTTAGTTAAAAGAACATATTCCTATACTATACTAACATTTTATCGGGTTTCGTTTCATAATGAATTTTTTTTATGTTACAACTGTTTGGACCAATTTAAATATGTTTGATAGAATGTATTGTTAGTATATAATATTTTACTTTAATAATTATTATAAAAATTATTACTAATATAACGTTAAGTAGCAATCACTAAAGTCAATATTAAATTTTGATTGAAAGATAATATAAACTTCATATGGTATACATTACACCTTTAAGCATGTAAATGTGCATTTGTTAACTTCTTTAAATTACAACCATTTTTTTCTATTAGTATAAATAAGCGAGAGTGTAAGAGGAGTTAGTTAAACAAACAAGCTTAATATAACAAGAAAAAAATTATTTAAAGACTAATTTTTAACTACTAAATGAAATGGTTATTAATTATAATCAAAATAATCATCAAAATAGATACTAATTATTTGACTTAACTGATCATTAAATTCAATCATTACTTTTATTTTATAGTTATTTAACAATCAAAATCTAATTTAGTAATTATTTTTGTGTAGCTAATAATCATTTAATTTGATATATATAGTTAATTATCTGCCTTACTTTATTTGATTCTATTCATATTCATAACAAGTGTGCAATGTAATAAATTATTATTCAACTCAGCACCTGCTTTAGGATGTATATTTTATTATTAATTAAAATCTATAAAATTATGGATACAATCCATTGAATGCAATAAAGAGGTATAATTTAACATTTCTAAAATTCAATTTAATGCTACACTTTAGTAATTGTCATCATATTTTTGCTTTTTCCAAAGGGAAAAAAAATAAAGAAACATGAGTATAAACTTTGTATAATTATTACAAGTTCAAAAGTATATGTTGGGACAAGATCCTGCATGAGGTTAATTATTGACTAGATATGCATGCAAATAATAGAGTCTTTAGGACCAGGGTTTGTCCAGAAAATAGCATGCACAAAATTGGCATTTTCCTTCACTTTCTCTGCCTAAAACACACAACGAGTCTTGTCATGTCCCTAGGAAATATATACCCAAACCATCTTTCACACCATACAAATACAATATGTTGCTGCATTTGGTCCTCTGATCAATGCACCAAGATTTCCTTCGTAAACAGTTCATGACAAACCTACAAGAAACAAATCCTATCAGAGATGTGGGTCAATTATTGAATCATATTTCGATCCAATTTGTATATCAGCTGAGTGACTGAGTTGATTTTTCTGATACCCCATCTATTCAAATGTTCAGTAACCTTCCTGCTACTTTCTTATTCACATTACTATATGTTCATGTTTATCAAAAGGGCAACATCTTCTTTATGGATAAAAATAATATAAATAAAAAACATAAAGAACATATACAAAATAAACAGACCACGAATTTAGGATAATTATACAAAAGTTGAATTCTTAAAAGCACTCCTGCATATTCATCAGCAAAAAAAATATTGTGCTTTCATTAACAGAAATCAGAGTTTCAATAGACTGGAACTTTGTGAAAACCCTAAACCCTATTAGTTACTTCTTCTCCTTTAAGCCAAACAAGATTGTCACCTATATATTTAACTCTTATAAATTCTTTATCTTCCAAAATAAAGTTTTATTTTATTTCTATCCCCTCAATCCTTACTGTTATTGATGCTACAAAGGGCAACATGTTATGTTCCCATGCTTTTTCATCTTATAACCTTTGGTCAGAAAGAAATAAAAAATGGTAAAATCTATCTCAAAATCTTTCTTGATCTTTGTGACCTTTTAACCTTGAAAGGAACCAGCAGATCTTGTTAGAAACTTTATTGCAAGTGGCCAGTTTGCAGGTTTCATGTCTCCATAATTGTTTTCCTTTCTTAACCTATAACATCTTTAGCAGTGTCTTATTTGTTATGCTATTCTAACATAAAAGCTTACACTATAAATTGATTGCCAAGGTTTATGCAAGATAACTATTATAATAGTCTGGAAATAGTTTTTAATATCGTAAGCCTTTTTTGTAAGTGCAAAGGAACTATATTATAAATACCATAAGCTAAATAATAATTATCTTATAAAGTTAAGAGCAACTAAACAGCAAAGGAAAGAATTTAATACTTTTGAAAATAATATTCTATAGAAATTTAGAAATAAGTCTTACATTTTAATATTTACCATATCATTACAAAGGTCTCTGTTTATAAATTGCATAAATGCTAAACGTACCTCTTCATGTAACTTAGTCATTTCCCGAGCAATAACACATTGCCTGCAATATCATCAAATTGAAGAGTCAACCAATCTGATTCAATATTCCCTAAGCCACACCTCTGAGATATATTGTTCAAAGGAAGGTTTTATAAGTATGAAATTATTTTATTTTTTATTTAAATAACAAGATGAAACATATATTATAATTAAAGTTATTGAGAAAATTACTGTTAAAAGAAATTAACATTCTAATCAAAATATTAGATTGTATTAAAAGACTATGTTTTTAAATGCAATTATTAGTTATAAAATATTAACTACCGTAACTCTTATATATAATTAATCAAATAAATATTTTAAAATTAAAACGACTTAAAAATTGTTTAATATCAAGAATGTTATATGATAAATTAAACGAGTTAATCATCTTATCTATTTAATGAAATATTATAATTAATTAATTGATTATATTGATACAAATAATTTTACAATTTAAAAAATAAAAAATTAACATAATTAATAATTGAAACTGTATTAAATCTTTTAAATTCTTTTGGCTTACATGATCTTGCTCAATGCGAAAAAGACTTCATGAAGAAGGCTTTCAAAGTACAAAGTAGGTTCTTTTTTTCCTATTGGTATAATTTTGTAAGTTTTTTTACTAAAATAAAAAAAAAATCAAAAACTTATCTACACAAGTAAATTGTGCCAAGATGACATAACTTCATTACAAAAAAGTTATAAAAATATGATATAACTTTAGACAAATATTATTTTTAAACAAATACTATTTTAATTAAGATTGATTGAGGTTTATATATATTTCTTTTAACAGAGTTGTATTATAATTGTACGACTTTCAATTTAAATCAAATTACAAACTTTGATTAACTTTTATCAATATCATCTCTATCTATAATAACTTCATATTTAATCATATTTGTAGTAAATTCATACCACATTCACAGACTTTATTTTAGTTTGATGAACTAAAATTGTCATGCATGCATGACTTTTCACTATAAAGTGAGCTGATAGCAAAATTTAACTACTTTAATTAAAAATCCAAAAATATGCATGACATGCAACAACTTATTAAAATGCGCCCAAAGTACAAAGAAGAATCACCTTTTTTTATTCTTCCCTTAATGCCAAATATTATTCCTTACTGAGTTAGGTTCTTCGACTTTTTCACATTTTACTTTTTATTTGTTTATTAACTTAGGCATGCTTTTTCTAAAGTCTGGGTGAATCGTGACTCAAGAGATCTGGCCACATATAGGCTGTGGAAAGTTTTGAAAAATAAATCTCTCAATGCATGCAGCCGGAATTAATGTAAAGAGAAAGATAATAAATAATTGCTTTTTGTTTTCATAACTTTTACAGCTCAGTTCCAAGTGCCTAAGAAGAATCCTTGTGTAGGTGTTGTGTTTTGTGTCACCTTTTCCTCTGGGGAATAATTAGGGTTACTTTTTTTTCTTACTTTAACATTTCTATGAAGATTCATCTCTGTACAAGATCAATGAGCATATTCGAAATCATCATCATAACTGTTTTTTATTATTTATTTTTTATTTTAAAAGCATTATTTCACCCAAAGTAGCTTTTAGATTCGTGGCACAAATATCAACAGAGGGAGGGTTTACATGTATATATCAAGTAATTAAACTTTACGAAGTAAAATAACGTGGTATAATCGACTGATAATACTTTGCTTAATGAGTGATTAAGAGTGTGATTTTCAAGTAGATACGAAAGAAAAAGCATGAGAGAACAATTTCAGTTTTTTTTACATATTTTTTAAATAAAGATAATGTATCTTTTTATTAGAGCATATAAATTATATTATAATTAATGATAACTACTACTTTAACTTAAGCTCAAAGATAAAAAAAATTATAAATAGAATGAATACATTCAATATTTCTATAACCAACAACTTAAATTAGAAGTACTTTTTCTAGTTACATGTTTGATAGGCAAAAGATCGGATATTAGGAATTTCAAGGTGTAAGTGAAAGTCTTTTAATCGAATACATTAATTATAAATTCAATAATAGTACATTAATGAAAAAATATATTTTATATATAATTTAAAATAAAAAGTCTTCAGTCTTGTTTTGAATAACAACAACAACGATTAAATCAATAAAATCAAAAAAGATTTTAGAAACATTGTTTAATATTATAAAAGTAATAACATTAATTTAAAATTACATCTGAAAATAAAATAAATAAATAATTATCAAAACATTATGCTCTTTTTCAATATATAAAATATATTATTGTTTTAAAAAATTAATTTAAAACAAAATATTTTAAGCAAGTGTTCACGTGGAAATATTTGGATGAACGATAAACAAAAGATCAAAATAAACATCACAAAACTAGTCGTTGGTGGATTGAGTTTACACTCTTAGATTTTTTTTTTTTTCATCTCATTTACTTGTTATATTATTGTATTATATGTGAGATAAACTGACCCTTTTATATTTTTCAAAAATAAATATATTTTATGTGTGAAATGTTAAAATTAAAAATATATTTAAAAAATCATAATTATAATATTTTTATTATACTGATTAAAAATATAAATATACAATAATTTTGTAATTTAAATTATAAATATTTATAGAATAATTTAATCATGGATTCCAAATACATTGATTAATTACTTAAAATTTAGAGAATATTTACACAATTAATATCCTTAATATGCCTTTATTATGACAGACCATTTCATTGTAGTGTGTTTTTAACAAATTAGAGAAGACTAAAACAGGACCATTTAAATAGTTTTATCAATCCTAATCATAGATTCTTAAAGAAGGAGTGACATTTCATGTATATGCAAAAATAAAAGAAACCAATGTCAGACATACTTCGAATAATTAAAGATATATTTAGATAACTTTTTATAAGAATTTCTATAAAACAAAACGAAAGAAATAAAATAATTTGCTCACAAGATTAATATATGTTTGAATTAAAAAATAAAAAAAAATAAAAATTAGATAAGATAACTTTGGTAATTAATTTTATCTCAGATAGAATTTGTTTTTTATGTTTTTTATTTCAAAAAAATTATTGTGAAAAAAATTGTTGAAGGATGTACTAATACATGCTGATGTTACTCATACACATCAATTATATACACTTGCCAATATGTGATTACAAGATCACCACCGTAGCATAGCCATACGATCACGACAATTATTTGTACATAATGATAGATTACCAATAGGGTCGTTTCTAACTTTCTTCATTGTTTTCATTCTTATTAACTTACCATATCATAATTATCTTTAATTAAGAACATATGCGAACTGTAAAAAAAAATCAATGCTAAAAAACAAAATTTGTCATAGATAAATATATTGAGTAACTTATTTTTGTTATTATAATTTTTATCTACCAGAAGTCAAAAATATTATTTGAAAAAAATATGATTTTATTTTAAAATTTGATATATGATAGTGTGTATAAAGTTTTTTTATTATACATAGTCTATTGTGTTATTAGTTGCTAACTTCGATGTTAAGAAAGCTACATCCATCAATAAAAGTTAATTTCAGTATGAAATTATATCAGTATTTTTTATTTTTTTATTATGTTTTCGACCTCCAGACTTTTAAGTAAATATATTTAATAATAATTTTATCAATCTCTTAATTTTAAAAGAAATTTAATTCCTAAAATATGACAACTTAACAAAAATGATGATACAAACACTTAAAAGCTAGTAATCATGTGTTAAATTTTGATAGTATCATCATATTATACAACTTCATTTATTTATATTTTTTTTACTTTCATTGATGTAGTGTAACTTCAATAGTTAAAACATATTTTCCCAATTTTAGAAACTAAAAAAAACAATACAAACAACATATTTACTTCTATTACTTTGAGCACAACCATGAGAAAAAATATAGTTGCGGCTCCCGAAGAAATTTATTATATGGTTCAAAGTCATCATATTACGCGCGGTCCCAAGTAATAACAGCATAACATGTGAACAATTAAACACCATTATATTTTAATTTAATTATTTTAAATTTAAATGAAATTCAAGATCCATTATATCACAAATTACTTTTGTTTAAATCTTATACATATTAATTTTTAAAATTAACTTGAAATTCAAAACTTTAAAATTAATTACTTTATGATTATGGTAACCACGGTTTTTATATTCGTTATTAAAAAAAATAGTTTTAATTACCTGACTTTCAATAATTTAATTTAAGACTGTTATTTATTTATGTTGTTTAGGTAACATGGAATTCAACGCCTACCATAATCACTGTCACATAGGCCTATCAATAGAAACTTTATCTGTTTCTTTGTTCTTAAATGTTGGATCAACTTGCGAGCATCAAGTACAATTATCCATGTGACTACATGCCAAACATCAACTCTGCTTAAATTTTATTAGAACAAACCAAGTGATTCATCAAACTAGTGTTTGTCTACACAAACAAAGGAACCAAACACTTATTCTAATCATGCTTAAATCTTCTTGTTTATTATTTCCAACATAAAAATTGACCTAATTAATGAATATTGAAGATGTGTACATGTCGTTACTTGCACCTGCAAACCCTTTCGAACATGTCTGCTGAAAATTTTGGACTCATTTGCTCCACTACAAATCTTAAGACAAAAACAAATATTGCTTGTTAATGCTTTGAACTGCTTCTGAGCTAATCATTTTGGACTCATTATCTCCACTAATTTGCTTTTAAATCAACAAATATTGCTAATGCTTGCTCCTTCAGTAACATCTTTAGTTAAATAAATCGCGTAATAATAAGGATTAGAGAGAGCAATTTGTCTTTTGTTATCAAAGAGGCCTTGTCATAAGGCTTTTAATTTTTAATTTATATAAAAAGCACTTGACTTATAAGATAAAAAATTAATACTTACTGTCAGTTTGGTACACGCAGAAAGAAAAATAAAGTTATTAGTTTGGTGGGAAATAAAAGGAAAAACATGGATATGGAAACATATTTGAGTCATTTCTCTTTTTATATAAAAAATAAAAAAATCAACACAATTCATTGTTTTTAATATGATTAATTAGGTTGATTTTTAAACATTCTTTTATAATTAAACCATCTTTTCTCTTTATTTTATCTGTATTTTTTTTTCTGTAGCAAACGGAGTATTAGTGGATGTGAACGTAGAATCAGTAGACAAACACGTCATATAGATATCAATCAGATAATATTTTACTCTAATAATAATAATAATAATAGTCTTGGTTTACTTTTATATAGGAATACGACAAATGAGTAAGGCTCAAGAAAATAAATGAAACTAACAATCTTCAATTTGTTGTTTTATATATGTCAGTTTTCATGCTTTGTTTTTAGCTTTTCATTTGAGATATCTTCAGAAATTAAACGTGGATATTTCTTTGGGTGAAAACTTGAACTATTCTAAACTCAACTTCCATTAATTTGCATGTCGCTTGTTATCCAATAATTAGTATCCCAACAATTTAAATTTGTGTTTTTTTTATTGAAAAACTTTAGATTAACTTTTATTCATTTTCTAAAACAATGGAAATTAAGTTGTTATGGTACATATAACAAAATAGACATGTTTATGTTGGTATAAAAAAATTGTTTTCCCAGTTGAATCTTTAAATATCAGTATAATATATTATGTATTCATGTAGCCATGTAGGCTCGTGATATCTATCTTGGTATTTTATTTAACGAATTTTACTACTTTTATAATGTTAGTAATTTTTTTATATGATTGTATTTCTAAGTTTAAGCGAGATTATGAGTGTTTGTAATCCTAACTTTGAAGCTGTAATCTAACGAGACAAACAGGTCTTGGCCCAATCGCTCCCAACGACACAATTGGACCAACGATAAAAAAAAAAAAAAAACATTGACCCAAATCAATAAAACTTAAATCATATCTGCGCTAATTTTTCTGAAGCATTTATTTTAATAATAAAGATAAATTAAGTATACTTATAGAAAAACTTCAAAATTAAAAGTAAAATTTTAAGAAATCGTCAAATTATAGTAGAGATATTTTACAAATATTTGGCAAAGGTAAATGCATAATTCAGAAACAAGTTACCTTATTCGGACAAAATTTAACATATTCATTATACAGACAGATATTTGTTACATTAGAACAATACCAAGTTGACCCAAAATGATTATTAAAAGTTAAAACCCTTGATGCTTTGCTAACATCAGTTGACTCCATCGCAAAGTGCCCACGCAACTTTCTGCAGTTTCATTTGTAACATGTGATTCTTTTAAATTTTTTTTCTAAGGAAAATGAAGCCAATTCTGGGTGATCCATGAGGCCCATATACTATTGGGCCCAAATTTTTAAAAAAGAAAAAATATGTATAATAATTTGGAGATGCGGGGTATCGATCCCCGTACCTCTCGCATGCTAAGCGAGCGCTCTACCATCTGAGCTACATCCCCAATTCATATTAGTTTGATTTTATCATAAGATTTATTTTTAATTAAATTGAATTTAAGTATAAAATTAAATTCACATGCATATAAAACATGTCTTACTTTATTATAAATCTTTTTCAAACATTTTCTTTATAATTTTTAACTGAAAATTAAGGATAAAGAGTATATTTATTAACTAAAATTATAAATAATGTATAAAAAGTAAAGGTATGGGATTTTGACAAACACGTGTAATTTATTATTTATTATAAAAATTATAATTAATAAATATAATATTCCGAGTTATACTAAAATATGTAATTAACTATAAAAATAATTATTATTTTAAATTAATTATACAGAGGCACTACTAATTCACTTTTGATAGAGTTATGGATTATTTTAATCTTAAAGCGTGATTTAAATATATAAACACTAATTTTTAGTAAAATAATTTTATTCTAATAATTTTCTTAATGATTAATATTTTAGTTGCTAATTGTCCACTTCGGAACTAATGCTTCAACCTTTAATAATCTGCTCTTATATGATAAATTTGAATCGTATTTTTTAATAAAATTACGTTTTTGCAAGTTATTTTTAAAGGGAAATGTTTCTAAAAGTTGTTTTGAGTTGGCTACCATTTTAATTTATGAAAATTGTGAGGTGTTAAGTGTAGTTTTAAGACAAAAGTCCTGCTTAATAAATTTATTCATGATTTTAGGATTATGTTTTAGATATCGGTGTTAATTTTATTAAATGACAATTAAAAAAATCGTAAGTTGGGTGGCTCTTTTGACAACACTAATTGTTTTTTATAATAAGAAACAACTAATTAATTTAACTTTCAATTTAAATAAAAGAGTTCTTTTATTTGTTTTTTCAAAATGATTTTATATATTTTTGGAAGTTACAGTGAGACTAAAAATACATGTAAGGTTGATTGAATTTTAATACCTCTTATTTTATTAAATTTTTTATTTTTTCAATATTTTAAAAATAAATTTTTTATTTGTTTTATCTATTAAGTTAAGATTCTTAATATTTTATTGTTGTAAATTGCTATGATATAAGTTTGTTTCTTTGCTCTTATGTTTTAGTTTGCTCTAAGATATCTCTTGTTATTATGTTAGGTTGCATTAAGCTAACTAAAGATAATAATTTATTTATTAATTTTTTTTAGATAATTATATAATTTATTTTTTTATGAATAATGAATAAGTATCTTGGATGTAATATATAATTCGTTGAGTTTAAAATTTGAGAAAAATGTGAATTTAGCATGTCAGCACTTTTTTAATTTATTTGATGTGAGTAAAAGAGTCTTAAACAATTTTAGCAGTCTTTATGTTGAGTAATTCAACATGATGTTCGTATTTGGTAAAACTTGGTGTGGTATTAGATTTTATACGTATTTGGAATAAATTAAAGCATTTTTAGAAGTCAATATTTGTAGTCAAGCTTTGCAATGCATTTCTGATATTCTTATTTATGAGTAATCATCACCGACATAATGTTTTAGAATCTTTTTGAAAAAAACTTTCACAACCTAGAACGACATCAATATTCAAATGTATTATTAAATCAAAAAGTAAAGCAAAGGTTACCTTAAAGCATTGTCAATGAGCAAGTTAGATAAAAGCAAAAATAATCTCAACTAATTAATGTATAGTTAATAACTTGAAAAATTTTAAGTATACATCACGATAGCTCGTTGAAATCCCAGGTTAAAAATTAATTTAAAATTTTTAATGTAAATAGCTCAATTCACTGTCATAGTTGTTTATAATATCTAAAATTAAAATAATATAAAAAGTGAGACTCGAAAATTGAATTTATGAGAAAAACTCAAATTGAACATTAAACCTTTCTTCCATAACTTGTCGAAAAATGAAGTTTTAGCATTATTTTTAATTCTGAAACTTTTGGAAATTAACAACTCTTTCATCTAAATTCATACAAGTTAATGTTTATATTAGGCTACATTAAGTTGTAATAAGAAAATGTTGGTTTATACTCAAATATGGTTTGATTTTAAGATTTAATATGTATTATCTTAGCAAATCTCAATGTTATATTTGGTGTGTCGATGAAAGCTAATTATACTTTGTATATTTCAATGTCATGACTTGAGGATTACTTAAAAAGACTACACTTGGTACAACTTATTATAATTTGACATTTTAATAAAACTTTATATTTGTACTTTATAAAACATGGTGTTTGCTTTTTGAATTGATATAATATAACATAATTATATTAGATATAATTACGTATCATGACTTAATATCTTTATTGCACGGTGTTGGTGTTTATATAGTATATTACTTGACAATATAACTTAAATTATTCATTATAATGAAATTATGTGTTTTCATTTGATAAAATATGATGTTTATCTTTAATATTTTAATGAGTGATAAAACAGGTCAGCCTAACCCGTTTAAACTCATCCGGCTTGATAAAAGAAAAATGATTTGAGTTAGGCTAGCTCGTCATAGTTGGGATGACTTAAAAGCCCTATCCTATCTTATTCGTTAGAGGTCACTGTACTAGCCTGCCTTTTGGATTGCTAGTAGTTTTATAAATTTGATGGTAGCTTTGGGCACATACAAAATTGTTATGTGCACATATATCATCATGTCCAAAATACTCTCGAGTCTTACTAATAACAAAGTAGAGTATTTCCTTCATATTTCTTTTCTATTGTTTGTCCCTGCATTTTCTATCACGGTGTTCTTTGACATTGAAGTTGTTCATCATTGTATTATCTCTAATGTGTATGTCTTTTCACTTGCTGACATTCTCACTTCTCACATCTATGCCTTCTCACTTGCAACATTGTCTCTTGTCCTCTTGCCTTCTCGTGACACTGTCTCTCGGTTCCTTGTGACTGGTTTTGGTAAGCATAATTAGCTGCGTTGGTGAAGTAAATTTTTTGGTTTATAGTTTATTGCAAGTATGTTTGTGGGTGGTAAACTATAGTTAGTTACGATTTGTAGCAAAGTTTCTCATGAGAGTTTGTCATCGACAAAGATAAGTGAGAAAGAAAGAGATTTTTTTCTTCTCATAATTTGGATTTCAGACCACTCACTACCGTCACACGAACCACTTTCAAGAAGTTTTCAAATAATCTGTACTACACTCTAGTTCAAAACAATAATGTTAACTATTTAAAGTGTAACATTATCTTTTTTTTATAGTCAAACTATTTAAAGTGAATATTGTAATTAAGTGAGACTAGTCTCCTTTTTTTACTCTATATGTGTATGTTTCAAGTCATAGATATATTATAACAACATCAGTATTATATAAAATCCAACAAATTAAGCTAATTACACAATATCAGTGGAGAAACAGAGTCCATTTATAGATCAATTAATTGAGATAATGGAAATTAGCAGGGTGACAAACCACAGGGTCACAATACCAATATGTATAAACAATGAGATTAGAAAATTGTTCGTAAGATGGGTTGGTAGTGTAACATTACCTCCTTTCCATAGTTAGACTATTTGAAATGAATATTATGTAACTAACAGGAAAATTTAGTATTTTTTTTATAACTTGACTGTATATGTTTCAAGTCATAAGTATACTATAACAACATTAGTGTATTATGTAAAATCCAATAAATCCAGCTAACTACACAATATTAATAAAGAAGTAGTGTTGATGTGTAGATGGATTAATTGAAATAATGAGAAGTAGCAAGGTAAGGTAACAAAAGACAGGATCACAATATCAATATGTGTAAACAATGAGACTAAAAAAATTTTAGTAAGTGAAAACTCTAACATTTAAGAAAACAAAGATTATTAACATTGGAACATAGATGCATTGAAACATTCATGCACTCAAATATACGAGAGATTATGTATATATTAATTTTGTTTGATATTTTATAAATACTTTATAAATCGATTGGACCACCTAAAGTGATCCATATAATTTATATATTTTAATATCGATAAAAGAATTTCTAAACTAATTTTGCTAGTAATTTTTCTTGGTGCAGTCATATAAGAAACAAAAATGAGTGATTTCAAGATTATATAGGTGTACAAAAACTTTCCAATTTTCAAGCAGTTGACAAGATATGGATCATGGAATCTGATAAAAAAATCAAGTTATGCGAATAATGATCTGTCATAAATGTTACCAAAAATTTTAGTAAGAAGACATAACATGTATGCTGGAGCTGTTTTGATAGTACCATTTGATGCTTTATGGGACACTATAACAAAAAATATAAGGCTTGAATGGTCTGGTTTCACCCTGCAGTAAAATTATGCAGTATCAGAAAGAGATAATTGTAAGTTTTAGTTACACATGGATACAAGTTGATGTTTTGTTGTTATAAACTTCATATTGCTTTTTTTTTCTGATATGGGAACATTATTTTAGACCAAGTGAATAATAGTTTAACCCTACTCATTCATAACTCCCTTGTCTGAATGAGTAACAAGAGAATCTAATTTCTACCAACTTATCCCAGATAACTCTCAATTACTCATTAACTTTCTTCTTTTAGTCGGAAGAGGTACTAATTACTTGATCTTAGTTTCAAAAACTTTGGCATACTTGATAGCCATGTCAAATACGACCAACCATGTCACATAGTCCACCAAAACCAACTACACCAGTTTGAAGTCCAGGTTTGATAATTTGAAAAATAAATTCAAACGAAGAAGAAAATATTCATTATATCCTTAAGTTTAGA
>Ga0099824_1007467_pt1 | contig 14459 bp, 8 predicted proteins | sample SiratrowhiteBW_FD_76837 | JGI IMG/M metagenome (GOLD analysis project Ga0099824, IMG submission 76837) | Root nodule microbial communities of legume samples collected from California, USA - Siratro white BW | ecosystem: Host-associated > Plants > Roots > Nodule | place: USA: California...
ATGACCTAAAAACACAAACAAACCCAACAACATGAATTCCAGAGAATATGACAATAACACAAACTTGCATTACAATCTTCAACATCCAAACCACACTGCTGTCTCTCACGATTTAGCAAATACGATACAACATTGTGCCACTATGAATGGAAAAAACACAATATGTCTTACATACCAGAAATAGTTGCTGAACAGCGATTCACAGGACGAATCCGGAAAATTGCTTGTGGTTGACAAACTATAGGCAAAGCCTTCTCTACCGAGACTGGAATAATGTTAAAGTAACATTGCAAAGGAAAAGAAAAACATCATTACAAAGTGTGTATTTCATCGGATCAATTCTTAAGAAAAATAAGATTTTTTTTTTCAAAATATGTGTTAAAAGCAACTCAATAAGTGAAAAGATACAACAAATTAAGAAAGAAAAATTAATTTATCGTAAACAAACACAACTAACCCTTGTTTTTCTGCAAGTATGTTTCAAGTGGCACAAGGAGCTCCTCATCTGATATATAGAAAGCATACGGCAACTTCTCCTCCTAAAATGAAAGCATAGATGAATAACTCAATATTATAAATAATAAAAAATGTAAAATAGAATTTGAGAAGGATAAAGGGGCTTGGTTACATTGTTTAGAAGCTTATTAACAATCTGATTGAGGTGTTGAGGGCCAGCATTCTGAGGTAGGTACATTGGAGAGCCCAAAGGAGTTCCATCTGGGTCTGTCAAAAGGCACATCACGTTGTTGATTGTCTCCCTCTTCTCCACCATAGTCTCTGTCTCTACCTCCATTTCTCAATTAGGGATTCTTCTTTTCTTCTTAGGCTGAGATTCTCTTGTCAATGGTGCTTCTTACTCTTCCACTTGCGGTTCTATTTGGTTCTATCTTCGTTGCAGTGCTGAAACTAATAAAAGTAGCGAAATAAAGTCACACTGCCACAAACCCTAAATTACACAGCCCAGGATCCATGATACACACACCTATCACACATCAAAAAAAAAAAAAAACATAGGCACACACCCACTTCCCATATTGATGTTTTTCTTCTTTGTTAAACTATCACCATTTTAAATTTTAGTACATAAGCGAGAAAACTAATGTATCTTCTTTACTAATTTAACTGTAAATTAATGCTTAACTATAAAATATTTGGAATGAAAAATTGCCATGACTAGAGGATCTTCCACATGACACTCACAGACCTTTCTGATTCATAAAACCACCCACTTCTCTTCAAAGCTAAAATAGCATAAAAGAATAACTCTAGTATTCCTCTTCACACACACACATACATATACCCTAATAATACTAAACTATGACCCCAAAAACAAAAAAAAACAAAAAAAAAAAACATAGTGAAAAGATAAATGAGATAAACATGATGAAAGAGCAAGCAGACACTCTAAAAACAATTCATGGCTGAACCCTTGAGAATATGAGGGCACATAGTGTATCTTTGCCTCTACAACATACAACAACTTTTGAGGTTTAATTTTATGAAAGAACTCTTATAGTTATCTCTCTGTAACAGAGCAACATTTGTTATATTGCAATAAGTGTGTGTGACGTGATTAAACAAATAAGAAGTGAGGTGAACGTTTGGTTAAAAATATGAGGGAGCGTTAGTTTCATCTGAGAATACCTCAGAAGAAGGAGAGTGCAATTTTCCCAGAGGAATTGCAACTAACGAACCTCTATAACAATGACGATTTATCACAACGAAGATACGCCGACACAATGAAGGCAGCTATACAGTTTCACGGCGGAGACGGCGGCTGAGTGAAAGTGAAGGCACTCTCTCTGAGTTTGAAGAATTTGTCTAGGTTTCTCTGTGGAATAACATAACGGCAAAATAAGGGAATTTTCCTTATGAATTTTTTACAGTGTTTATATTTCTTTTAATATTTCTAAAATATCTATTTCTTTCTTTATCTTTATAATAATTGGTTTGTTTTAAACCGGCCTCTATAAGAAAATATTTTTTTATGGAACCTATTTAAGAAAAAAATTGTTAGAAACTAAAATAAATTCGTTTTTTTCAAATTCTCGTTATGTAGTCTTTAATTTCATCAATAATGACGATTTTAAAACAACCAAAAGTACTACAAATTTTAAAGATAAAAAAAGGTAAACATTTTATCTTTATAAGAATTAAAAATATATTTTATTCGTATATTATTTACGTATTATAAGATTAAAAATACTAAAATTAAAAAATAAAATATTAAAAAATTACACAGGTTAAATAAAAAATTTGGATATAAAAACAAATACAATTATATTTGAAGATTAAAAATAGATTTAAATATCATTTTTATTTTAAGAAAGAAAGATTACTAGTATAATTTCTAATATTTAATTGAAAAAATGATACATTACAAATTGAAAGACGAGTTATGACTAACTTACTCTAATTACTAAATGATGTCATTCTTTGCGTAATTATGTACAGAAGGTAAAAGTAATTTTGTGATCTAAGATTAGTTAGTAAAACAAGAGATAAGAAGTTAAGAAAGGTTGGACAAAAGCTGGGAAAAGATAACAATGTAGAAAGAAATAAAGAAAAAAAGGATCAGATCCGAGTGAAGGAAAGGTTAAATGTCACAAACGATTGACGTTTGATAAGCCCTTCTTGATAAGATCAGATGATTCAAGATAGAACCCTAACAGCTTCTGTAAAGAAAGACAACCAAAAGTTATTTTTCATTCCGACCAAATGATTTATATAAGTCTGTTCTCAAGTACTAAAAACATACAAAAAAGATAAATAAATTATCAAAATTATAAACCTAAATAAAATGTCTTTGTGGTTATAAACCTAAATTATCCATGAACATTTTATGATCACTATTATTATTTATTTATTTTTAATTGTCTAAGTAACTATTGACCTTCAATTATTAGTGCATTTTGAATCATGATGGCCTCTAAGTCTCTTTATTTGCACCTTCAAATATTGTTCCACTACTACTATAAAAAAAAAGTTATTTAGAAACCAATTTTTAGTTACCAAATGAAATAGTTATTAATTGTGACCAAAATAATCACCAAGTTAAATTTTGGTTGCTAAATAACTACAAAATAGAAGTAATGGTTGAATTTAGTGACCAATTAAGTCAAATAATTGGTATTTAACATTAGATATCAAAGTTTGAGTGACATATGCCATTAGATTCTAAATTAATATCACAATCAGTAACCATTTCATTTGGTAGTTAAATATTAGTCTTTAAATAGCTTTTTTCTTGTATTATATCTTCTTAACCTTTGCTCTAGTTATAGGACCTCCCAATCCTTGCAAAGATTCTTGAATTGGAGTTTTAACTTTAGCCTGGATGTCCTCATCACATACCCACTTATACGAGGTCTCCAACATATTCCCTCTTGATTCTCTGTTCTGAATAAGGTGCCAAAGCGGTATCCTCCTATCCGACCTATCTTGTCACTAATCCTTTCAACATGGCATTAAGAGTCTAACAAGAAGGGATCTCAACTTATCCAATGGACCCATAAGAGTGATTTTTTAAAAAAATTGAATACAATTTTCAGTTGGTGTTTTCTCACTAGTGTTTTTCCAACTAATAATGTTTACCAACAACATTTTCTTGGCAAGTTTCTTTTTCCTTTTTCTCCAATGAACTTTATTTGACAGGCGACCACTACCGCTGACATTGCCTTGTAGTGCAAAGACCATTTTTGCTTTCTAACAACCGATGTGCTATGTGAGCATCTTTTCTTGTTTCATGACAACCAACATGTCCTATATCAAAGATGTATTCTTGTACCTGCTAACCATGAGGAAGCTCTCAATCACCTAAAGTCGAAAAAAGATGAGGAGGAGTTGTATATAATTGAGAAGAACAACACTCTTGTTGACATACCTTCAAATAGAAAGGTAATTGTTGTATATGATGGTTCAATTAATAAAAATAAAGTAAAGTTTGTTGGGTATTTTGATATTGATTGGGGTGGTTCCTTAGAAGATATGAAGAGTACTTCAGGATATTGCAAAACTTAAAATCATTTGTTTATCAAGCCACTACCAGTCAACAAGTTTGAATTCACAAGAAAGAAGATTGAATTTTACAGTTCCAAAATCTAGGAGGAGTGATGGGAATTTGCTTTTGAAACTGCACATTGATTAATATGTCTTTAATTAGAATATTTGCTCTTAATTGTTAGATTTTAATTTGTAGGAGTTATTTCAGTGAGATATTTTTCTTTTCTGCAAGAATTATAAAATGTAAGCTATTGATGACTCAAAAAAAAAAAACAATAACAATATTTTCTTTTCATACATATTTTCTCTTATTCCTAAAATACAACATATTAAAGATATGATTTGAAAAGATGAAACATAATGAGTATCGATTGTCACTTTGACAGACAGAAAGTCATGTTGAGGAAATATGTATTAGCTTTGCCATTATTTACTTTGTTAGCTTCAACAACCACCTGAGTTTCATTTTACTGAGTCTCTCAAGGGGTCTTGTGTTGATGACATTTGTAACAAGTTTCATATGCTGAAACTTGAAGGAGAATGTTAGAAATATTATTCGATTTCACTAAATAAGAAGATATGATATGATTTGGTAGGAAAATATCTTATCAAATATTTTCTATTATTAGATATTGATTATGTTCCTTATTATTACATCTTAATAATTAAAAATAAGAATAATCATGTGTACAATACATGAATTCATTATATTCATTCTTGGTTTGTCTCTTCTTAACATGGTAATAGAGCGATATAACCCTTTGTGACCTGATTTGTCACTAATCCTTTCAATAACTGTATTAAAATTTACTAACATTCTGACATTGATTCAAAATAAAACATTGAAATCCTTCAAGATTGAAATAGAAAATACCAATTGGTAGCTACATCTTATGAGCATAAAGCAACATAAAAGATATTATCAAAAAAACTAAATGAAGAAAAAGTTGACGCCAGATCAGAAACAGGGTTCATGCATCACAAAAACCAATGTAAAAAATAAACATGCAGATAAAAAGTTCAAGAGAAAAGGGATGAGGCTCACCTTAAGTTCACGGATTAATTTCCCTTGTGTGATTTCCCAGACTTTGATAGTACAATCCTGTGAACTGTAATAAAACAACACATTTTCGCTCCAAGCAGTGAATAGAATTACAGAATAATAATTAAGACATTAACTTAATCAAAACAAGGGAAATGCCCAACTACGGCCATCAGTAAACATTAGGATCAGTTGAGTTAAATTATTGAAAAAAAATCTCTAAGATAAAAACATGAGTTAAAATCATAAAATGAGAATTTAACCAACATGAGTTTATACTTCCAATCTAACAGGGGTATGCAGGAATATGTAAAGTTGTTAAAATTACTTTTATTAATTTTATATTCTCATTTTGAGTAGCTTTTTATAGAGATAGTAAAATTGCTAAAGAAAAGATTGATTGAGTTTAAAAGAATAAATAAAATAAATAAAAAAGTGTAAAGAATTATAAAATAGAAAAAATTGTAAACAAATATGGACACTAAAAAAATAATAAGGGTATTCTCTTTATTTATGGTATAGATAAAAATATGGATTAATAAAAAGTAAAACGATCTTATTAAATGATGTTACCAAAATAATTACAAAAGTTCAATCATCTTATATTAAAATAATAGTATAGATAAAAATATAGATTAATAAAAACGTCAAATATCTACTTATAAAAAATTGTGTCCTTTTATACAAAGATACATTCCGCATGTTTTCTATTTTTTTTATGACAAAAATACGGTTTTATTTTATATATTTTTTCCGTATTTTTTTTTTCTAATTCTCTGTTATCAATTTCCTGCAAAAAAACAATCCATCTTCTTATTTTTTTTTTTATAAATTAAATACTTTTAAGTTTCATTTTATTGTCCGCATATTTTCTCTGTCATTTGTCTACTCCGCATACATCAAATAAACTGATTATTTTTTTGAAGTGAAAATAAAAAAGCGAAAGTCACTGAAGTAAAAAAAAAATAAAAATAGTCTGGTGTCGTTTTGAGTTAGGGTTGTGAATTGGGTGATCTCTTTGTTCTGACAGCAGAACATTCAACAGTGGCTGTAGAACTGGAGTGCGCGCGATTAATTACTATGCTCTCAATGCACGGATTAAGCACAATTTGAGGTACTAGCTTGCTTTATGTTAGCCGAAACCGTTTCAATTTTATGAGAATACGTTTTATGTTAATTTCGTACAGTTTGATGTATCTGTTCTAGGGAAAGAAAATTTAGACTCTGTTTCCCTCTTCTTGTTCTTGCGTATGAATTTGTGTTTCTTATAATTTTTGTCTAAGCAGGGAAGAATGCAAGTTGTGCATGCTATGGCCCTGCGCACATCCATGATGATTTATGAGCAATGGGAAAATGTTTGATTGAAGGCGCTTTAACGAAGTTGAATCCTTCCCGGTGCTGGAATTGATAGCACATTGTCCAATATGGCTTTTCAGTCACTCTTTTCAAAGTATAAAACCTTACCCTCTTTCTTTTGCACCCTTGTCCAACACAAACTCAATTACCACCACATTCATTCTTTCCCAAACCCACAAGTCTCAGTGCCATTATTACCAGACCTTGTCAATGAGATATCCCGTCTACTCAGTGACCACCGATACCCTCACCATGATCTAGAACTCTCTCTCAAGCCATTTTCACCACAAATATCCGCTAATTTGGTTGAACAGGTCCTCAAAAGGTGCAAGAATCTTGGCCTCTCGGCCCACAGATTCTTTCTTTGGGCTCAATCAATTCCAGGTTTTCAGCACAGTGATCTGAGCTTCCGCATTTTGGTGGAAATCTTGGGAAGTTGCAAACAGTTTGCCATACTATGGGATTTTCTAATACAAATGAGAGACTCTCGTTCGTATGTAATCGACAGTGAGATTTTCTGGCTCATTTTCAAGGCATATAGTCGGGCTAATTTACCAGATGGTGCAATTCGGTCTTTCAATAGAATGGATGAGTTTGGAGTTGTGCCAACTGTTCATGATTTTGATAAGCTGTTGTACTTTTTATGCAAAAGGAAGCATCTCAAGCAGGCTCAACAATTTTTTGACAAAGCTAAGAATCGTTTCTCTTTATCTGCTAAAACTTACAGCATTTTGATAAGTGGATGGGGTGAGATTGGTGATTCAGATAAAGCCCGTGAGCTGTACGAAGCAATGCTTGAACAAGGATGTCCATTGGATTTGCTTGCATATAATAATTTGTTAGGCGCTCTTTGCAAAAGTGGTTGTGTGGATGAAGCTAAGAAGGTTTTTCATGACATGTCAAAAATAGTTGAGCCAGATGCTTTTACGTATTCAATATTCATTCACTTTTATTGCAATGCAAATAATGTGCAATCAGCTTTCAGGGTTCTTGATAAAATGAGAAGGTACAACCTTTTGCCTAATGTGTTTACATACAATTGTATTATAAAACGACTTTGTAAGAATGAACTTGTGGAAGAAGCTTATCATTTGTTGGATGAAATGATTTCAAGAGGAGTTAAACCAGACATTTGGAGCTATAATGCAATACAAGCTTACCATTGTGATCATTGTGAGGTCAATAGGGCCCTGAGGTTAATGTTTAGGATGGAAAAAGATAACTGTCTTCCTGATCGCCATACATATAACATGGTCCTCAAATTGTTGATCAGGATAGGAAGGTTTGATAAGGTAACTGAAGTTTGGGAGAACATGGTGGACAAAAACTTTTTTCCGTCTGTCTCAACATATTCTGTCTTGATTCATGGTTTTTGTAAGAAGAAAGGAAAGCTAGAGGAGGCATGTAAGTATTTTGAAATGATGATTGATGAAGGAATACCACCTTATGTTACTACCATTGAGCTACTGAGGAATCGACTATTGGGTTTAGGGCTTTTAGATCACATTGAAATACTGGTTGATAAAATGAGCCAGAGCAGTTCCCATGCAATTCAAGAATTGGCAAATATTATGATTGGTAATAGAGCAGCTCATAATACTTTGAGACGTGATGAGACTGACATAGAAAGTGACTGAGGAAGTGGCTATTTGTTTCTCCTAATACTTTCTCATTATTCTATTTTGACAAATATGTGGAGGAAACCATTTCATTACTGCGGGCACATAATCGAGATTTTAAATGTGTGGCCATTGGTTAACTGATGCATTTTGAGGTTCTAACTATTATTATAATTCTTCAATGTAGCTTGTATGAATATTTCAGATGCAAGGTAATCTAAACTTTAAATCCTTGGAAGTTTTACACGGAGCACCTCCGTTTCTGTATCATGAAGAAATGATTGCCAGTTCGGTTCATTCATTAAGGCAGAGATTATGAATTTCATAGCTCTAGTCATTGGGTGTGGTGAGATTTAGCATTATGCATGTACGGTTATATGTGGGTTGTTCGTGCATGTGAATTTTGTGAACTTTTTGTTTCCTATAATGTTATGGATGAGAAGCTGCTCCAGCATTTGGATGCTACCAAACAGGCGCTGATATTTGTATAAAATAGACATCTAAAGGATAAGAGGAAAGGCAAAGGTGTATGTAGCTGATCAAATGGAAGGGGAACAAACATGCATTAAGATTTAAGATACTCTACAGCATGGGATATGATTGAAGAAAATTATTACTATAACTTGGGATATGCCTCCTCTTCCTCCTCTTAAGGTTTTTTATTTCTTTATTCTCTGCATGATTTTTTTTCCCCTTGCATTTTAGCACTGAATTCATGAATGATCCTTACCTTCTTTGCATAAGTGGCCTTGTGTGTTCTTAATTCAATGTTATTTGAATTGATTAATGTGCGTAGGAATGATAAAGCTCGGTGGGTTTCAACGATAAGCCTTATTTGTTCTAAAAAATAAATTAAATTAAATTCAGGTTTCATGTTGAAACAGGTACACTGTGTGGATTTTTAAGTATAATGAGGTTACCGAGTATGCATTTGTTGTTATCTTGGTTTGTACCTTAGCCGATGGAAACACTTTGCTTGAGTTTTGAAATGTTAATTTGTGAGGGGTTGCAGTTGCATCTTCTTCCTACCACCCAGGAGGTTGAAAATGACGAAATATATGGTTCCACATCATGCTTATCCATCTGTGTTTTATCGGGGGGAATAACTCGCAATTAATGGATCACTCCTGGAAGCCTGATGACAAAGACGGGGTCACTATATTTTTGCTATTGGCGAAAATTTAACACTTAGATAACGGTGATTCATCTTCATTTGAAGTTTATCGGGAGCAATGTGATGTTTATTAGACTCCCTCCCCTGTTTACTCTATTCAGAATGGTTGCATTGCATGAGTATGAATGGTTGTTTTCAACAACTGAATGTGTTTTAGTTTGGATTAGTTTGTCTGACATGTTTGCATAGCTGCATTAGTTACATGCTTATTTTATGAATGCAATTCTTCTTAAAATTGTTTTCTTTGTTGTTTTTGCAGACAAAATTCTTAGTAAATGGGTGAAGGGACGTAACGATTGGTTTCCAATAATTTTATTTCAATATTCACATTTCTAGATCTATTACATTAATATGTATTTTTAGAGCGTTGGCCTAATGCGGTTGACTAAAACTATGCAGGAGCTTTTGGGCAAGTGTTGGAATGTTTTGCTTATGAAAAGAAATTCATTGTGGCAACTAAAACAGTTTGCTCCATAAATTAGTACTGTGAGGCTGCATGACCGAAATCCATGTCTTGCTGAGGCTAGCCAGATATGATGTTGATGGTGCACGTTTTTTCAGTATTGTTGTAAATGCTAAAAGAGATTGAGGTATAAGTTGGTTTTATTTTTTGAAGATGTGTACAAATACGGAGTTGGGTTGACTGTTGTTAACATATTTGTATTTAAGTATTTATTGATATTTGTAATTTGATTAAGTGACAAGTATGTCCATTCAATCATGCTTAAATATTGTGAGTTAAAAAAATTTGTGGATGGATTTAAATGGTTTCAATAGTTACTTGAGAAAAGCTGCTAAAAAATTGTATTTGAGAAGGTTGGACCAAGATTATGCGATTTTCTCCACGAAAACAGCTGTCATTCTTGTCGGATTGATATTGTTCGGGAGTTTGGCAGACAACTTCTGGAGTTTTTAGCATGTGTACGTATCTTGTACCGACTGCTAAATTATCCTTTACGCTGGCCTCTTCGATTACATTCATTTTTTGGGTTTATTAAAATTGTCATCTCTCTCTTCCTATCCTTGATGCAGGGCGGACTCATGTCCAATTCGTTTGATCCTTGCAAGCAGTTCCATTCTTGTTATCGTAAGCCTTCTTGTTGTAAGCTAATTTTCCTTTAGTTCTTTTGTGCTCGTCTTACCTTATTTTTCATCTTTCTCTTTCACGTAAGTCTTGATAAAACCGCATCGAATGCTACAATAGCTTCGCCTTCAAGTCATCCGTGTGAGACTACAAAATTGATTGCAACGAGAGCTTACTTGATTGATTGTTCATACATAAGTATGTGACTATGGACTGATTGTCCTTTTTTAAGTTAAGGTCTGAAGTGGAAGCTTTCAAGCCCCTCAAAAGAGCCCACCAAGAGAATGATAACCATAAAAAATTCTAAGCCTATATAGTTGATGGCCTCCTTAAAAGATGTTCAACGGTCTTTACCCAATGGAACTTAACTTAAAAGCTTTCTAAATGCTTTACCTAGACCCACAGTTCACTCACATGAAGTCGTCTTACCGTGGAGTCCACAGAGAAAACGATTTCGTATAATATAATGAAATTGTTTGTGGATATGAAATTCTTTCAATTTTGTTGGTGGACGGGAATCCACAAATGCATGCAGACAACTCTGCAAATGCTGGAGGTGTGGCTCACCTAAATGTTCAGAAACATTCTTGAATCAAAAACTACAACAAATGTATGGTCTTCTATTCCTTATTTTTACATAATCATCTGACGAAAGCGTGGTCAAATCGAGATTTCTATTTTGAACAGACCATCAAGACGCTAAGCTGGCAAAAGAGCTTTGAGAGAGGATAAAATGTGAATCAATAATGAATGCGCCTAGGTTACGATTCTGAAGAGACGTAGTTCCCGACCTCCCCTCTTTCGTTTGCTTCATATTCATGGAAGATGGGGTAAGGACGAGTGAAGGAAGCACATCAATGATGATTGATTTTCTGAGACTTTCGCACAAAAACAAAGATCAAAAACCCAAGACCAAAGTGTTTTCGTGTTATTAGCGTCTAGGTTGAAAAATTTGTAGCTAAGGTCCATGCACACTTGTTCAATGCGCTCACGTAAAACACATTAACTGAACTAAAGCAAGATTAGGGTTTGATTTTTAAGACGACACAGACTTAAGGAAAATGTTTGCTTCAAAGCTAGAAAGGCTTAATAAGCGCATCTCCAGTACACCAAGCTTACACTTTTTTTTCTTCATTTTCAGCATATTTTTACGAACTTTATTATTTATTATATTTTCATAAGTAGTGAAGATTTACAACGAGGGCTTTTCCCATGCCATACATGCAAACATAAAAAAGGAAAACTAAACAAAGATAGTTAGCATAGATGGGAGTCTATCTCCAGTAAGCATCCAGAGTAGATATCAACTAAAAAAGACAAAGAACATCATACATTAAAACACACTACTTCCGTCTACAAACACTTATTTCAATTTTTTAAAAAGAGTCGACAGACCCTTTATGAAGCTGACACACACGTAGACAAACCAGCCATACAACTAAACACAACACTACAATAAAGTAAACAAACAACATATTAAGTTAAAAGAAAAAGAAAAGCAAAAACAAAGGACTTAGCTATTTCCCCTTAGTCTCCCGCAGATAATGGAGGCCACCTTGATGAGCAGCAATTTACACTCTCGGGTTAAAACCCTCATTCGTTCTTCTAGAGTGAAAATGTGATTTCGAAGCCTGTATCCACTTTACCAGGACCTCCTCCTCGACAAGAGGCATGTGCTCCCAGAAGACAGCCAGGGTTTGCTCCTACTGGAGCTTTGCATTCTCTACATTAAGAATTTGCTCAATTTGAAAAAGCATTAAAGTGGTAATTGGTGGATCTGTATCTCCCCTTGCTTTGCCAAATATAGAAACTTCTATTTATAGACGTGGGAAGCTCTAAGTGAAGAAAAAGAGTCTTTCGCTTTTCGCAAGTATCGTCACGTGGTGTAATCCCGAAAACTCTTTCAAAAATAGAACACAATAATATAGCATCAAAGAGAGTACCCGCCTTTATAATACAATAAGAGAGGCTCCATGCGTCCTTTCTTCATAGATGGAGCAATTCTCACTCAACAGCTTAAAAGCCGATTAGTACAAACCCACATGATCCGTATTCGCTTACGTACCACACATGCTTCGTGGTACACTTCTTAGTCCTATTTCACAGGCTTATTTGTATCCAGCTACATGATGATACTCCACTCGGCCAATCCTCACTTGACAGCCCTCCGTCCTAGCCTAGACGATTGAAGTAAAGTCTCTGCCTCTATCACTTGATAGAAAGGATTAGATACTTTTCCCTACTTTTGACAACAAAATGAATTATATTATTCAAATAAGTAAGGTAAACTTGTTTTTGCTAATTACACTTGGATAGCGACCTGAGCAGTCTTGGAGTGGGAATAAAATAATTAAATGGACTAGACTTAGCTTTGTTTAGAAAGTTAGGACAATGTGGCATTTCCGGCCTAGGACTAGAAGTGGATTTGAATGCTAACATCGAGTTAACCTTCATTCCAATAGAAAGGGAAAATGAGCATAAGCATATTTAGTCTGCCATCCCTCAGGGCAAATTCGTGTTCATCACAGGCTCTGCTGGGATCGGTAAAATCCTATTGCTTGAGGAAATGGATTACTAAAAAAATGACCTATATGTGATTTTGTCATACAATAAGATCCAATTTTTTTGGACTCATTAGGTTTGGCTCATTACCTTGAGTGAGGTCAAATGTGTACACCTTTTGTTATGAAGATGTGATCTTATCTACCAATGAGTTTTGTTCTCAGTCCAACCCTCTCATCTTAGGGTAGGATATCCGAAAACCTTAAATCATGGGAACCTACCTTTTTTAGTGGACAACCTATGTTGGGACAACTAAGCCCACTATCTTACCTAATAGGGTCTCATCTTGTGTCGGGTTAAGGACACTTAGTGGAACCCCATTTCTTCGCTTTTAGTCTAGGGCTTAACTTTGCATTAGGCTTCAATATAGTTTGCTTTCCTCATTTGGATGAAACCTCTACTCTCCTAATTCAGTCTATAGGCTTTGGTTTAGGTTAAATCTCATATAATTTTAGCTTAGGTCCATCAATCAATCTCTCATAAACCCCTAAACGGAATCTATTAAGTTGAATCCATATAGGCCTTTCATTAGGCCCAAAATTCCTTGTAACACTCTAAGAGGATAGTCAAACATTCAAGAGAGTTCAACTTACATTGGGCTTTAGTTACTTCGTCTGACCTATTTTCAATAGTAAGAAGCCAAGTTCAAAGAATCCAAAATAGGATGGAGAACTTGGTCTTTGAATAACTCTAAATAAGAAGAATCACATAAAAAAATAAAAGCGAATTCTCGTGGTATATCAATCTCGTTAACATTCATCCATTTGAATATATTTTATAACTTGCCATTGTATCACTTTCAAGGTAAACAAACTAACCTCTCAAAAACCTAAACTAAGGAAAGCATGGGCCTCTCTCTCAATCAGTTGAATTGGTAACGACATTGGCTATTGGCCATCCGTCCACAAATCATCTAAAAAAGTGAGTCGATTCTCTTACCAGATGTTGAATCACTTGTTCAATCCTTTCTCAAAAGAGATGCTCATCTGTTCTCGTTAGCTCAGTAGAATGGCAGGCGAAATCCGTCTCTCATTAAAGATATAAAATAGGCAGTCAGTAACTTCTTACTCGTGTAGTGAGAACAACTTTCTTTTCTTCATAGCCTCCTTTATTTAGATTTAGTTTAATCACAAGTTTAAGGCTGCAATAGATGTTTCTTTTCCTGGATAAACAATCTCAAATCGGTTTTTTTATTTAAGTAGATATGTGAAAATTTTCAGTTTTTTCAAGTCATTTGTCCCTGACATCTTATCTTGAGGTTGGAAGTGCAAGGCAACAATCATCTATAGCGGGCTAGCTCACAGAATCGATATCTGTATTTGTATAAATAGAAGAGATGTTTTTTCACTTTGTCTTTAAAGCTGGATCTATAATTGAAAGGCTGACAATTGCTTGTCTAGCTACTGAGCTTCCTGGTAGGCATCAGAAATTAGATTCTTATCAATTTCCACTTACTCATGAGTAAACGTAAAAACTTCTTCCCCTTCAAAATGCAATTCCAACTTGGCAAGATAATTAAAGGATGGATGGTATGTCTTTCTATCCATCCTGATTGTTGGATTGAAATTCAAATTTGAATGCGAGCAAGGTTAAAAACAATATATAGAATCTAATTCATCC
>Ga0099824_1007468_pt1 | contig 14459 bp, 4 predicted proteins | sample SiratrowhiteBW_FD_76837 | JGI IMG/M metagenome (GOLD analysis project Ga0099824, IMG submission 76837) | Root nodule microbial communities of legume samples collected from California, USA - Siratro white BW | ecosystem: Host-associated > Plants > Roots > Nodule | place: USA: California...
TAAAAGAAAAAAGGAATGTTTTTTTAAAATTGAAAAAATGAAAAAAGGAGGGAAGAGGGGGGGGAAAAAGAAAAAAAAAAAAAAAAAAAAAGAGAAAGATGGAAGTGACGATGCTCCACACACAAGAAGCCAGTAACTGAAGGAGCGAGGAAAACGGTTAACGTAGCTATCTCCAAATTCGGCTCATGATGTCTTTCTCTCTCCTCTTTCATCCAATAATTTGTTAGCATGTCTTACACATAACGTGGGACAATATCATTTTCTGTGTGTGCAGGTAGGTAGGTAGCTATGGATTACATATATTTCGATTCATGAAAATTATGTATTTATTTTTTTATTAAATAAAAACTTATATTTTAAAGTATTATTTAACAACTTAATCTAAATTATTTCAAATTACTTAGCAGAGAAAAGTTATAAAGTATTATATCGAAAAGTAATCTAAATAACAAGTCCCAAGTCGATTTGATTTCAAGTTTTTTAAATATAGAAATACTTGCTGATAGTAAGTTTATCAATATTTAGATTAGGATCAATTTAACAATTAATAAAAATACATATTTAGGGTTTGCAATCTTTGTTATTTATTAATAAACAATATTATTTTATAAGATTTTCTCTTCACTTTATATTTATAAAATTTACATTAAAATAAAGAAATTCTTATATTTTTAATCAAATGTCTCTTTAGTTGAAGCTAGACGGAACACGAAAACAATCAAGCCAATTTCTCTAACAATTAATTATGTTTTTTATTTCTGATTTTTTTTTTTTTGTAAAATTTGGATTTAGTCCTTCTACTTTAAAAATTGATTAATTAACCTTTTTATTTTTAAAAATATATGATTTTTAGTCTTTCTTTTTACTCATTTTGCAATGATAAAAAAACTATTACTAAATGTTAAAGTATATATAAAAAAATATTAATATCACATATCATGTAAATTTTATCGTTCTTTTACTTTAGTAAGGTAAAAAAATGATACTACATATGAAATTTAAATATAAGGAAGGATAAACTAATATATTTACAAAAGTTGAAGAACTAAATTCATTAATATGAAAGTATAATAACCATAACAGAAATAAATAAAAAATGTACAAACATTTAAAACTTACTTAATAAAAAAAACAAGAACTCAAACAATTTTGTTTTAAAAAATTTAACACTTAATACAAATTTACCTTCCTGAAAGAAAAAAAAAAATCTCAATGTAATATCCCATCGAACATATATAAGTACAAACTTTATTTACTTCAAATGTGAAATATATAGTATACATAAATATTTTAAAAATAATTTTTTTTCTCTTGTTATTATAATTGGTTTTGTTTTTCCTTACAAGTAACGAAGAATTTTATCCAGATGGAAAAGTAAATGAAGAGAAAGGATAAAGAAAGTGCTGGGTTTAGTGTCTCCCTCTTCCTCTCTACAACGGAGTAATCATAAACGCCGCCGTTTTGAATTTCGCCATCCACGCCTTCGTGTAACCCAGGCTTCAGTGGGAGCTCATGGCTTCCATTCATTCCAATCTCGTTCCCAATTTCTCCTTCAATCGCTTCCAGGTAACCCTTCTAACTTCCACTTTTCGCCTTATCTGCACTTCACATTAACACTGTAACCAAAAAACAAAATCAATTTCTGATATTACATGCCTTTGTTGGAATGGAAGTTTAGCTAATTAAATTTGTATTATACAATTGTTGAAACTCGAAACAAACCTCACAGACACCACCATCATCGTACCTTGTCGGTGCTGGTATTGTGCAACGCGGAGTTAGTTTGAGCAATAATTGTAGAAGGAGGGTTCCTTGCATAAAGTGTGAGAAGAAAGATGAGGAGCACATTAAGCACGTGTCAGTGGAGCGTCCACCCTATCACGTCTACTTTGATTCCACCTCCGGCGAGCTCGAGCCGGCCTCCGGCGCCCGAGCCAGTATTCCCAGTCAAGACTATTGGCCTGAGGGAACTGCTAGTCGTGTGAGGGCTGCAAGGGCACCGGCTCCAACTGCTGAGTCATCAACCTCTCCGACTTATGGAGCCAAGCCTGGAAGTAGGAGGAAGAACTACAAGGCATCTGTTCCTGCTGCTGCTGCTTCTTCGTCTCAGCCCATTGTGGAATTTTCTGGTGCTGGTTCTGGCTCTTCTGAGCTTTTGGGTGAATCTTCTGATGAATCTCAGGATCACTCGTCTGAGTTTGTTGTTTATCAGTCTGAACCGGAGGAGGAAGAATTGAGTGAATATGAGTTCAATAAGAGAGTTGGACTTCCTCATCCGTTTATTGATCCAAAGGCTAAAAAGCCGATTGAGGGGGTGCTTCCAAATGAGGAGCTGTGGTGGAATTGGCAAGAGCCGGAGAAAGAACAATGGTCCAGGTGGCAAAGGAGGAAACCTGATGTTGAAACGGTTAGTTAGTGTTCATTTTTTGGTTTTGTGCTTTATGATCGGAATTTATTTTCCTGTGGATTAGTTCACGATGGTCAATTTATGGATTAAAAGGTCAAATGGCTGGTTCATTTTTTCTGTTGGCAATCTGGTTAACAGACTACAATGATTTGGGATGTAAAATCATTTTCTTGTAAGGTGCTGCCAGTCACCATTTCAGATACTTCTATTTATTTGTCATCCAATGGTCATGTTCATCAAACAATAGGTCTAAAAGCTAAAAGCCAGTCATATATGCCACAAATTATATGCTTTTAATTAAGTTTTACATCTTGAACCTAAACTTCTCTTTCATTTTTCAGGTTTTCCTGAAAGCTATGGCAGAAACTGGACAAATAAAGCTTCACGGTGAAGAACCAACATTAACAGAAACTGCCCTCTATCGAGCAAGGCGTGAAATTTATAAACAAGAAAGGTATTGCTGACTAACACTCACAACATAATTCTGATAAGCCTAGAAATAAAAATGGTATTTGGTAGTCCATTCTAAATGTAAAACATACAAGAGCTGCAAACAAAGTGATTAACTAGATAGGTTCAAAGACAGTTGCTTGAAGATTGGAAAAAATTCTGAAAGGACTGAAAATGCATGACTAACCTTCATATGCTAAGAAGACTACATGACACAAATTACATCGTGAATTAACTGTAAGGATGGTAACTTGACAAAGTTCTTACTATTCTGGCCGAACATATGCTGCTCCAAGTTTATTTAAGCCCCTCCATTAGATGTACTTTATAATATACTGAGTTAAAAAAAGTGGTACCAGTCAATATGCTCCATTCATTTAAAAGGTTCAAGTTTGAGTTCTGCTTCCTTGTTAAAACAGATGTACTAGGTGAACTGCAGATTCCAAGACTCATTAAAGATGCATCTTTTCAAAAGGAAAGGAAAATATACTATTAGTTGTTTTTTCTTTAAAGCAAAAGTAAAGAGCATACTTCGACGCAAGAAAAATATTGAGAAAACCTACCTACTATGGCTGTGTTGGGTTTTAGTGTGCCTAAGCATAAGTGTATGGGTTGAATTTAATTTTTCATAATTGTAAATTCATATAGAAGAATTAATTTTAAAATTCAAAATCGTTTTATCTTAAATTGGCACGAAAATATTCTCACTTAATTTTATTTTATTTTTGCTTTAAATTGGGAAAATGTCAAGTATAAAAGCTTCCTGTATTATTTTGTCTCATCACATAATTGAATCAATTAAAATACTCCTGATTTTTGCAGGCTTCAGGCTGAGCAAGACAGACTGGAAAGAGATGGTCCAATTGCATACTATTCAGAATGGGTTAAAGCATGGAAAAGGGACACATCTCGCGAAGCTATTCAGAAGCATTTTGAAGAGACTGGAGAAGATGAAAATACACAACTAATTGAAATGTTTAGCCACCAAACTGACCGAGAGTATCGCGTAATGATGGGGACTGATTATCGAATTCAAAGGGACCCTTTAGCAATGCGAATGAGGGAGGATCTTATAAAGCAAAGTACTGAGTTTAAAACTTAAATATTTCTGTCATGGCTGTATCTTTTTAGTTTCTTAGTCATCTGATGTCATATTGCCATTTTTCTTATTTCTATGCTTTAAATTTGTTTCACTTTAATTAGCTGCTTGTCAAAGAACCATTTAATGGCCTCTTTTTCTCAAAAAAAAAATAAAAAATCCTATTTACGCTGTTATATGGACCAAGTTTTGAATGTATTTAAGGAATAAGAGAATAATTAACTGAAATTATATCAGAAAGGACAACGTTGACCTCCATTTGTTGTTATATCTATTTACTGATCATCTGCTTTTCTTCTAAACCCTTTTTTTCTTGTTCTTTTTATTCTATAATCAATTTCATAATAATTAACTAGGAGTTTTCAGCATCTTACATTTTGTTGTGGTCCTTGAAACATTTATTTCCTGTTTACTTAATTAAATTTCATCTACTTTTACCTCTAATAGTTAGTGTTAAACTATTCACCTGTTGCCTTTCGTCATCATAATTTATGCATTGGCATCTTCTTATCTAACAATTTTACTCACTTTACTGATAATATTTTAATTCAGAATATTTGGTTAAAAGATATTCGTCCTTCTTGCAGTATGGGGTGGAGATCCAGTTTACCCTACTATAAACTATATTCAAGATCCAAATGAAGTGATTGACTACAGGGGGCCAAATTTTCATGATCCAACGCCAAATATGGTGGCTTATCTGAAGGAGGTTATTTACTCTTAGATCTTCTCCTTGTTTTGTTAGTACTCCTTTTTTTTCGTTAAAATGGGAGTAAATTGCAATAGTTAATATCTTTAGATGAATGTGCACATATATCTCTAGGATGGTATGCTAAAAAAGTCGGCATAAATTCTCACACTTTAAAGATTACGTGTTTCGTACTACTGATAGTGTCTCCAAAATATGAGCTTCATATGGTAATTTATTGTTATTCTTATACACTTTATAGCTTGATCATTACAAAACAATGTCGTGGTTTTAACTCGTATGATATCTTACTTTCCTTTCGAATTCCATAAAAAAAGTAAGGCAATTCTCCATGTTGATTATAAGATTGAGTTGAATCTGTTACTGTTCGATTCATTTCTGTTCTAATTCTTTCAATTTTACTGTTGTTGCTTTATGAGGATAATCCCCCAAAGCACTTGACATACTGTTACAAATGTCGTTGTGTGGTCATTGGCCAAATTTTGCCCTCAAATATATGATTTTTTTCTTTTTTTTACTGATTGTTGAAACATTCATTTTCAGACTTACATAATGCCAAGACCAAACTTTTAATTAAAATTGTGATTATTTTATTTACGCCATGATTTCTGAATTTCTTTCTTTATATGATCAGCATAGAAAACTCATTTCAAGGGAGGAATTTGAGAAGACTATGGCCGAGGAAAAGACTGAACAAATTGAGGTAAGTTTGAACTTGATAATATTAATTGATTGGATTATTTTGCAAACTGATGAGTTGCATATGGGGAATTTCTTTCTTGAAGAGATTTATTGTTTGGTTTTATGCCTTAACTTGGTTTAGATTAGATTCACTTGTTCAAAAAGATTAAAGTAAAAGAAAAGTGAAAGCTGGGACTCTACACTCAACTAATGTTGAGGGGCAAGAGATCAGAGTTACGTAGACTCAAGGAACTCAACTAATGTAGAGGGGCAAGATATCAGAGTTACGTAGACTCAAAGCATGTGAATTTTAGTTGGCTGTTTTGAACTAAGTTTAGTTCACATATACCAAGGAGGCAAGGAGTGCCATTTACTCGCCTTTTTGCCAATTCAATATACCAATTCTGCTTAATGGGATGGAAAATTGTCATTTATTAGGAACCTTAAAGTCTCATTACTCGTAAAGAATGCTCTCCGTTGACACAATAGATGGGGTCGGGGACTCGTGAACATAGTTTTGTTATGTAAATTGACTTTCCTTAGGTTTTCTGCCTGTCACTTCCATCGGGTTGTCTAGACTACTAATCGGAATCTGGATGGAAATTTAAAATGGTAGAGAAGGCTATAAATTCAAATAAGAAAAATGTCTCTTTATTCTTCTTTGATTTTATTTGTTAAAGTTGAGCCATAAAACGGGGAATATCCATTTGAAAGTAAATATTTAATGAGTAAGTTTTCTGTTTATCAGGCAACCTATAATCGGATCCTTATATCTAATTTATAGCAGTATAGACATGACCTTTCCGAAATTTCTCAAAAGTTGTACACGGTTTTATAATTCGTTGACAACTGAATTCTTATGGAATAACTTAGTATTGGTTGGTTTTCTCACTTTAACTTCTTACTTTACTCAGTGTAAAGTTAACCTTTGACCTGTCATTCTATTACATCGTCTGATACCCTTTATTTTGTATTATGGCAGATGACGGACATGGATGAAGCTATGGCCAAAGCTGTTGACATTGGGGAAAATGATGTGAGCTTATAGGATTTCATTTCCAGTGGTTGTCTAGTTAGTTTTATTCCAAAATTATTGGCTATAAGAAACATTTTCTCCTTTGTTTCTCTCTGTATTGACCAGGATGAAGAGGATAGTGATGTTGACGAGGTAGAGGAAGAGGGAGAGGAAGAGAAGCTTAGTGATTATTGGAGTGTATTGAAAAGTACTCCTGAGCTTCGCAAATCAAAGGTACTCTTGTAAATCAAATATTTTCTAGTAGTCGTTTCTCTGCTGGTGTCATCTGTTTTCTAGTTAAGTAGCCTCAGATGGATCAAAGGCTTTCTGGTATCTCCTACTATTGGGATGACAATCAAATTAGAAATCGTTGACATATATTTTTATATTTCGCACGTTTCTTTCTCATCCGTAACATTGTTTAATTGACAAAACATCCCTTCCTCTCCTTGAATATGCAGCCAAAGCCAAAGAAAAATGGTCCTATGTCACTGGACGAAGCTGTAGACGATTCAGAAAACTTGACTGATTTCCTCATGGACTTTGAAGAAGAAGAATGACATGCATCCTTTGTTCCACTTCAAGTGGAGTATTGTATTGCTTTGTAGACACAATAGAAGGTTTGGTTGTTTGTCTTCCTTGTCAATTTCTACACTACAGGTAAATTCTAGGTAGGCATAGCCACAGTGGATGTGTGGTCAATGCGATAATTATCAGAGTGCGATTCTGATTCACGAGTTCTAGTTTCTGTTAAGCACTTGTTCCCTACACATGTCTACATGAACAATTTTGAAATCCCTCTTCATACGTAACTTAGCAGATAAATTTACTAGGGAAGTGACCATTCCAATACATTAAACATATTGGTGCATATTATAGTTTTTTGGTGCAAAATAGATATTCAAGTCACATATCTTCTTTCTCAAGTAGTTCAAATAACGATGTCCTCATTCATTGAGATTTACGACCTCCCTTAGAATTTGGCCCAAGGCATGTACATAGACTCTAGATTTGGTTGCTTCAATGTATTTGTGTCCAGCACTTTAGTTTGAACCATTAGATTAATTTTATTTAATCAGATGGATATGGTTCATTTCAAAGAAATTATCACCAAACGACATCTCAAATATGGGGAAACAGCACACCCCAAATGCCAAAGTGGGAGGTAAAATGGTTAAGGGAAAGCTTAAGATAAAGTACACATTTCATTGTTATAAAGCATGCCTTTATAATTAATAACGAAGTATGACGTCAATATATTGTTGTAAAACATCCACAAGTCATACATAGCGGTAATGTTTTCTCTGATTAAGAGTTTTTATAAACAATTATTTTATATATTAATATATGTAATCACAAGGCTGTCTTTTTTTTAGAGAAATTAAATAGTGGTTATTACTTTTAAATTTATTATATTAAATTTGAACTACTATTATACAGAATATATCAAATTAGGCTTATTGAATTTTAATAAAATTAAGCTTAACAAAAATGTAGTCACACGTGAAAGTGTCTGTGTTTTCATTGCTTTTTTACCGAAAATTCTTCAATTACTAGTAGAAACCACGCTATTTATGAAAGGGGACAACCTTTTAGAGGAAAAAAAGAGGGACTCCCATGGTAATATGAATCTTTGTCATATGGATCACCCTCGATAATGTTCATTTTCCAATATCTGTGAGAGCAAAAACATCAAACAACAAGTGATTTAAAACAAGTTACTGGGAAACAAACAGGCTCGAAAGGGTTCCCCCCAAACATCTGGAGTGTGGACAGAAAATAGTTTTTTCTGATAAACTTTCAATGGACAAAAGGGCACATGGGCCGAAGGAGGCAACACACTGTTAATTTGTAACGTTTCATACATCTTATTGGGCCCAGTTAAGCTATACATTTTCAGAGTTTTTTTTTTTTCTGCATTCAATTAACTTTTTTAGCAACATCCATTCATTCTGAAATGAGCTTTCGAAATATAAAAACTGATGTAGAACATTTATTTCCGTATGCAAACCTAATCTACTAACATCCTTTTATTTTGAAAGGGTAATACAGAATGCAAAAATAACATTCTGAATTTTTTTTTTCTGAATGAAAGGAGGTGTGATTTGAGTTTTTCAGTGTATGCAATAGCCGAATCCTAATTATCCATTCAAGAATTCAACAAGGTAATGATTAAAAAAATGAAACATGACTAATTAAATATCCTACTTTGAACAAAGGAAACTCGATGACTCTGACCTCAATCGGAGAGTTAGGTATTGAGTGCGTATCCTCAAATTTGAAATCCCATGTGGAATTCAACTTCAATCGGACGCTGTTGTCTCCAATTTCTTTTTCCTTTAATGTTTCGTTAATTTGTCAGTAAATTATTTACTTTTATGAATTAATTAAAGACAGAACTTTTAATAAAATATTCCGGGATATTTATTTAAATTCAGAGTATTATTATGTCCGTAACATCTATAAACAAATAAGGACGCAACGACCATGTTTGAAAATTTTGTGGTTTCATTTTTCAAACATGGACAAATATAAAAAAAAATGTTATGCAACTTATTTGACTAATTTTTATAAATCGTACTGTATATATAATAATATTACCACTTACGATGAAGCGTGTGTGTTGCGCGCGTGTATTTTGCCTTTTGCATAAAACTCGTCACTATTTTGGCTCTCTTATGATAATTTGATGTTTGACTCTGCCATGTGCTGCTATTGCGTTATACGAAGCACCATTCGCCACATTATAAAACTTGTCACTATCATCCAAATAATAGAGCCCAAAATCAACAATCACTGCAAAAAATTACACCCTCAAAAAGTGGTTTAGGATCACATTAATAAATTATAATCCCTTTGATTTATTTGGAAGAATAAACACAGCTTTTTTTTCTTTTTGGATCTTAGTGACTTCCAGAGCATATATGAGTGAAATCTAGTCAAGTTAAAACCAAATCTAATAAAAAGCCCAGGTGTGTTCTTCTCTACCCCTAGATCACAATAATTTATTCTCTCTGCCCTACACTATCCAACTGATTCTTCTCCTAGATCTTAAAAGTGCCCTACAAATTAAAATATCATTACTTCTAGTAATATTAAATCCCAGCAATTGAGAAATGTTACCAATATTATAATGAACTTTATGGTCATAATTCTCTGCAGAATTAATACCATCATTGATGTCTAACATTTTCTAAACCAAGAAATGTGTTCAACCCACTTGCCTTGCTTGGAATGTGGTCCCATTAATAATAGACGGATTCCTACTTGGGCTTCAAATTCAAATGCATCTTTGACACAATTTTTATAACATCAAACCTTTCAAATGTATCTTAAGGGATACTCCACAAGTTTTAAATTCACTCATTCTACAATACCAATAACCTCGAAGCTATATTCAAAATAAAAATGTTTGACCATCCCATCTCAAGTGGTGCACATTTTTTCTACTTTATATATACACAACACTTATTTTATTCCCACAACCCCTACCCAAAACATCCTTAGCATAGGTGCTTCAAAAAATTTATTTCCCAAGTATGTCATCTTTCACTGTTCAAGGGGACACATCATTGATATCTCCTAAACCATGGGGGAGACTCATGTGGTGCATGCTCATGTAGCTACATGTTGATGTGCATAAGAGAGACAAAAAGAGGGAAAATATATATTAGGGGTGAAGAGAGTGGAAATATTATTATTAATAATCTAATGACAAGGAATTTGAGATTTGACTTGAAAGACAGAATGTTTATTGTAGGGGTTGTAGGTCCATTTTCACTAACCAAGATGATATAGAAATGATTAGGAAGTATGGTGATGAGCAAACATGAATTTATTATTATAATTGGTATAATTAAAACAAAAACTGTTAATGGGTTTATTATGTTTGATGTGTGTCACCCAAAACATGGCCAAGAAAAAATCCAAATGGATGCTGGCTTGCTTTCTTGCTCTGCTCCCAGGCTCCCAGTTACCTTTGAAAGAGGGTGAAAAACACAAACATTTGGTCAACATGTTTCATTCTCTCTCTACCAATGTTTATGCTCTTCTTTGAGGGGCTTTGGCTTACGTTTGAAAAAAGACACTTATGGCTAAACCTAAACTAAATCAAACCCCCTTTTGATTCATTACTTATAATTATGCTTAGTGACACTCTCAACCTTTCTTTATCATTAATTAGTCGCATTCATGTCATGCCACACTCCAAAATCATTATGGGACATGCCATGGGCTCCACTTTATTATTCTCTTCCCTTTACCAACTTTCTCTACCTTCTACTTTCCCCCTCACTCTCAGCACTGCTTCACAAGTTTTTAATCTCATAATTAATTAAAATTAATTAATCATGGGTCTGTGTTTTTTTTTACTCCACCTTATCTTCAACTTCAACATATATTTCACATTATTGGGAATGACACTGAAAGCAGATTTTATACTAAAAAGTTATATACATGAACCCTTAAAGTCAAGAAGAATAAGAATAATAATACCAGAATAAGTATTGATGCTTTTCTTTTCTAACTAAATTGTAGTATTTTTTTCTTATTTTACATATCATTTTTTTTATACCTGTAACAGTACAGTCTCAAAGTTTTCTAAATAAACAACATGCATTTTTGTGTATTTACAACAAAGATATAATGTAGTAGCTAGGATTAAAGTAGGTAAGTAAAAAATCAAAATCACATTTGAAAAGAATATAAAACCTCTTGATCTTTCTATAATTTATTTATTTTATTATGGTTAAAAATGTAAATGTGAATTTAAGTTTCACTTTAAATAAAAAAAAAAAAAGTTAAATAACATATAAAATAAAAGATCTATAAATCATTGTCTTGTTTTGAATTAAAGAAGACTTTAATTCTATATATGAGTCCAACTCAGATATCTTTAGAGTTTTCTCTCAATTTTTTGAACAATTATTTTATGCAATAAAATGAATTGATTTAAAGATTATGATTATGTAATAATTCATAAATTTTTCAAGTATGGAGTGAAATGCGACAAGTGTGTTGTTTTGGTTGTTGGGAAAGGGATGGGTTGAGCAAAATATGATCCCTACAAGTCCATTCTCATAATTATTACATAGCAATTTTCTATAACTTCGAACTATATTATTTATTTTTTCTTTCTTATCATTAAAAGATACTTCAGTGAGCCTAAAACTGAAGCAACAATGTAAGGTTTAAACATTTGCAATTTCTCTCAACACCAGTTAAATTATAATAAAAGAACTACCTGATCATATAGTCTAATCCCCATTTCTGATTTGTTGCGTGTTTCAAAAATATTCTGAATCCAAAAAGGAAATCATTCTCCTTTCTTTTTTTTCTTATGGGAATTTAATTTAAATATGATAAAGACTAGATATCTGAAGATCGGTTCATCATCCAACTCGACCGAAAGTTACGTGACCTGTTAATTTCTTACTAAGTTGCGTGACCATTTAAGTTATTATTTACACTTTTTTCTTAAAAAATAAATCACAAATTAATAGTTTAGCTTGTATAATGTATATATAACAAAAATATATGAGAATAATTTTTTTTAAATGTATAAATTATTATGATTAACAAATAATTATTTTAAATGTCTAAATTGTATTTCATGCTGATAATAAATTATATGTCGTGATCTAAAGTTGTATACTCATTACTTATAGAAAGAGATAATTATCTTTTAGAAAGATAATTCTGTTCAAATTATATTTTGTTCATTATATGACAAGGTTAATGGAGTCAGTTATTTTCTTAAATTCAAAACGATATTTAAAGCGAAGAAAAAAAAACATTAAATCAACTACTCATTGATTATCATTCCTCATTTAATATAATTGTAGCTTTCTTAACACACTTTCTTCTAGTTTATTCGACTTAAAAAAAAAAAAAAAACTTGAAATGTTTCTTCTTCATGTTTTTTTGTGATTAAGTATATTTTATTATATTACTTTACCAACTCTCAATCAAGTGATGGTAATTAAGTAAATTCCCACTTCAGAATCACAACTCTAAAATTTAAATCGCTAATATTATAAACAGAGTTCTTTTAACACTCCAAAACACATAAGCAGATTGCAATCGTGTTTATATATATATATGGGGAAATTAAAGCCAGAAATTGAGATTTATTATATAGAATAAAATCCTCACTTCAGCTGCACATGCAACGCTTTTCTGAGATTTTCAATCTGTGAAGGACAATGTTTCATTAACCGTATATTGTTTATCACAAAAAATGACAATGTACGATCATGTTACACGTGTTTATGGACTCTACCTCACCATTGCAGGTATTGATAAGAAATGATTGGCACAGAGAAAATCTGGAACATATCCTACATCATTTTCTCAGACAATAAGTTTTACATGTTTAAACTGTTAGTGATTAAACAAATCCATCAGTCTACTATGCTTAAGCCTCAAAATAATAAAATGTAAAAAAAAAAAAAAAAAAAGTTACTTAGGAAACCTAAAATTTACCTTAACTATTAAAGTAGGAATTTTGAAGTGTAGTTTTTGAGCTGTGATAATACCTATGTAAGCTAAGTGACAAGAATTGAGGAGTGGAAAAGAAAGTATCTTAGTGGACATATTGGAGTCACAAATTCCGCAAGATCCTCGAAATTATTGCATGTTGAAAGCCACCCCTCCCCCACAATTATAACATGTCCTTTTTAGTCATCTACACAATAACCAATGTCTTCCAAAAAAAATGGCACTAGAAGATTATGGCGAGTGTGATGTCTTCTGTGTAGTTTCTTTACATGCCTTGTCTCTTTGCTATCCATCTTCATTTGCATTATTTCTTCATAAAATGGCTGTACACAACTATTGTACATTCGTATTTTTAGCTTCATTTATTGAACCCCAATTAACCCTACCTGTTTGCTCAAAACCATGACCCTATAAGATGTGACCAGTTTTGTCCAAGTGCCTAACTCGTATCAGATATATCTAACCAGATTTTACTACATTTTCATCAATTAATGTCCCAGTACTGTTCTCAAATTATGTGTCTGGTTTCATGAGTTTACACATATGACCTGCACAACCACCATATTCATCGGACTTTTTATGTTCTCTTGTTTACAACACGTTTATGTTATATTCACTTGTGGGGAATATTCACAAACGCGCATTCTTGTACTGGGAATGAGAGAAAAAGTTATAGAACGAGATTTTTATCGATATTATATTCTGCATTCTGATATAATGTTGTATCCAGAAATTCTAATAAAATTACCGGAGAGAAACTATAGAATGAAAGTTTGTAGGTTTAAATATATTTTTTCGTGTAAGTTTGTTTTCATATTTTAAAAACGTGTATTAGACTATTTGATGATAAGAATATAAATTAACATTAATTTTCATATAAAAAACTAATAATTATTTAGTTATTTATATGAGCAGAATTTTTAATTATATTTGGAATAAAAGGACTAAAACAAAATTTCAAATATAAGAACTAAAAAAATAATTTTAAATTTAGAGAAAAATGTATTCCAAATTTTTAGAACTAAAATTATATTTAAATAAAATAGTATTTCGTTGTATAGAACTCACATAAGTCCCATATCATCTAGACAAAAGTATTAACAATGACAATAAATTGAATTAATTACCTTAAATGTTTCCATTTTAAATTATACCAAAACACTCTTGATTCATTCTTTAAATAATAGAAAAATAAAATTTTATCATTATTATTCTTAAATATAGTAAATAATGTTTAATCCTTAAAGTTGGTTAAATCTAACTATAATTTTTTTAAGACAAAACATTTTCAAACTTTACAAGGAAATGGACTAACAAATACCAAAAATATTTATAGAGGTTGTTAAAGTGTGAGAACATAGTTGGCAATAACTTAAAGAAATTGACCATTTAGTTGGTACTTATCATACCAACAAGATGCATGTTTTTAATATCTTGTTGCTTAAGAACTTTGATGCTAAATGTACTTGACTTTTAGCTATTTTGGGATAGATGACCTCCTAAAGAGTTTGGTAGGAAAAATACCAATGAGAACAAAGCAGGCTGTAAAAAAGACAAGTAAGTTTATGTATATATATATATATATATATATATATATATA
>Ga0099824_1007471_pt1 | contig 14456 bp, 8 predicted proteins | sample SiratrowhiteBW_FD_76837 | JGI IMG/M metagenome (GOLD analysis project Ga0099824, IMG submission 76837) | Root nodule microbial communities of legume samples collected from California, USA - Siratro white BW | ecosystem: Host-associated > Plants > Roots > Nodule | place: USA: California...
CATAGAGAGCATATTACGAGGGAAGGGTGCTCAACTTGGAAGTTAGGTTGGAGAAGGGAAAGGTTTGTATGGGAAAAGAAAGAAGAAGAAACAATGTTGGCTATGATTTCAAAAGTACGTTGGTGCGTTGAAGGTCAGGACAGGCTGGTATGGGTAGGAGATGGACAACAAGAGTATACGGTTAAATCTGAATATAGTGTGCTGAATATGGAGGATCAAATGCAAGCTTCAGAGGCTCTTAAGATTTTATGGGGCCTTAAGATCGCCTCATCGGCGACGGTGTGTTCTTGGAGGCTAATGGTGGATAAATTACCTACCAGATCTAATTTATCTTTAAGAGGTTTGCAGCTAACGAGCTTATCTTGTCCATTGTGTCTAGAAAGTGTAGAATCCGGCCAACATCTATTCGTCACATGTAAGGTAGCTCAGAACGTTTGGGATTGATGTGAAAGGTGGGTTGGGATTGTTAATGTCAGACATGAAACTATTGAAGCGCACTTCCTGAGTTTCTGCTTGTTGTTTTGACAAAAAACTATTAATGTAGCATGGAAAGGAATGTGGGTGGTTATTGTGACAGAGATTTGGAACCAAAGGAACAAAGTGGTGTTTAATAGAGGGATAATGGATGCAATGGAAATATTTACTCTAGCTCAACTTAAGGGTTGGTCTTGGTTTAAGCACAAGTTTAAGGGGTGCACTTTTTTATACTCAGATTGGCACTTTTCACCTATTAAATGTCTGAAGTCCCTGGGGTAATACAAAAATTTGACCATGAGAGGTTTGAGGGGATACATGCAAGTGTTTTTACGAGGAAGGAGATTCTTGTTTTTCTGATAACGATGTACTGGGATAAAAGGTTAGGAAGCTACTTACTTTCGGTGTGCACTACTTTGTGATGGTAGGGGGAGGGAGTAGAGTAGTGTAGGTGACTTTTTTTCAACATGTATTGTGCTTTCTCTGGTTTGATTGTGTATTGGTCCCTATTCGGGCTCTGACGGCCGGTACATTTTTCTGTAAACGGGTTGGAACACTCCTAAAGTGTTCCTTTTTATTCTATTTATTTTTGGCTGTAAAAAAAAAAAAAACATGATTCAAAGGCAACAGTTTTATCTGATATCTATTATGTCAATACAGAACAATTAATTTTCTATAATGTGTTTTTTAAACTCGTGCATTTATTGATGTAGATTGCCTTGATATCGCTAGTATATGAGAAGCAACAAAAACTAAGAATCATGATGAAAATGCATGGTCTTGGTGATGGGCCATATTGGATGATTTCGTATGGTTATTTTCTTGCCTTATCAATTGTCTACATGCTGTGTTTTGTGATATTTGGCTCAGTCATAGGTAAGAATCCAACCAGTGTGACTATTTTCATTCTGACATTTTTTGCGTTTCTATTTAATACAACTGTTTGGTTTTTTCAGGGTTGAATTTCTTCACTATGAATGACTACAGCATCCAATTCGTGTTTTATTTCATCTATATAAATTTACAAATTGTTATGGCTTTTTTGCTGGCTTCCATGTTTTCAAATGTTAAAACTGCTACAGGTTTGTTGATTACCGTGCTATGTTGTTGAATTAGTATTTTCTTCTATCTGATTGGATTACTGACTTTTTTTTTTCTTTTTTGTTTTTGTAATTGCAGTTGTTGCATATATAGCTGTGTTTGGAACTGGGCTATTAGCTGGCTTTCTTTTCCAATTTTTTGTTCAAGACACATCATTTCCGAGTAAGTAAACAATGATAAAAAATTTGTCAGCATCTTGGATCATTCATGTGGTTCCGGACATACAAATTTTAGAATGGTTATTCTAAAGTGTTGACAGATATTGTACCATATTGCAATTCATAATCAGACAGTTTTCAACATGGATGATATTGCAGATAATGCAAATAACTATAGCCCTTGTTTCTGTTCTCAATAAACTTCTGGAAAAATTCTATCATTGTTAACACGATCTTGACTTTAACTAAACTGGAAATAATTTTACCTACAAATTTCTTGAGTAATTTCCCTCCACAATTTTATTAAATTCTTTAAGAAATAGAAAAATGAAATAAATTTGAATACGATGTAACATAAGGATGAATGTTCTTCTGAATTGATACAAAAGGATGAATGGCATGAGTAGGGAATTAAGGTTTAGATTCTTTATCAACTGAAAAGAATAGACTAACATGATAATTGTGATTAGAATTTATATCTAAGTAGATTTCGTTGCTATCATCTTTATGTATCATGTACGAACATGCTGGCACTTTCTAACCTTCATTCTGGTCTGTTGATTTATTGTCTGTACAATATTTTCAGGAGGGTGGATCATTGTTATGGAGTTGTATCCTGGGTTTGCTTTATATCGTGGGTTATATGAATTTTCTCAATATTCCTTTAGTGGGGATGCTTTGGGGACTAATGGTATGCGCTGGAGCGATCTGAGTGATAGCACAAATGGCATGAAGGAGGTCTTAATTATAATGTTTGTGGAGTGGCTTTTGGTGCTTTTCTTTGCTTATTATATCGATCAAGTTTTGTCATCAGGAAGCAGAAAAAGTCCTCTTTTTTTCTTGAAAGGATTTCAGAAAAAGTCTCATTCATCTTTTCGGAAGCCTAGTATCCGAAGGCAGAAATCTAAGGTGTTTGTTCAGATGGAGAAACCTGATGTTACTCAAGAGGTAAATTTTTGTTTTCATTGAATACATTTACTCATTACTGGTTTCTTTTAGAAATCAAGATATATCTATTATTGTCTGAGTGAAGAAATTAATTAAAGTAGGTAATAATAGATTATTCTTTGAATAACTTGGGATCGAACAAATAACTTTCTGGTAAACTAAAGTTAGACTATATTAGTTCGTACCTGTAACCTAAACCTGAACAGTATATTTTTACTAAAAGACATGTCACTACTTGTTTCTTTATTCTTCCACATTTTTATTGAAAATAGAGTCAATGATTATGCACTCATAGTGCAAAACAGTTTTACATTGTCACAACTCAACAGAAATAATCCATAGATGATTTCTAAAGTAATTATTGTAAAAATTAACAAAGTTGGTTTATGACTAGATGACTATGTAATGGAGTTCTGTGTATAGCCTATTTTCTCTTTAAAATATGGTGTACCTTAGTTACATGCATGAGGTGTCAATTTTTTTCCCTTTTTCTCTTCAGAGGGAGAAGGTGGAGCAACTGCTACTTGAACCGATCATTAATCAAGCAATTGTATGCGATGACCTGAAAAAGGTCTACCCGGGGAGGGATGGTAACCCTGAGAAATTTGCAGTGAGAGGATTGTCCCTTGCTTTGCCTCAAGGAGAATGCTTTGGTATGCTTGGTCCCAATGGTGCTGGGAAGACTTCTTTTATCAATATGGTTAGTTAAATTTGATTTATCAGCAATAAACGTTTTTGGAAAATTCCTTACTTTTCTTTCCCTGTCCCTTACTTCCTCTTTAAATATAAGTTGGATCTGAAAAATCTATTTAGTTTCTCAAGAGGAAAGAACAATTTTAAAAGTACTTTGAAAAGAGTATCTTTATCAATGAAAATTGCCAATTGGTTGATCCTTAGAGATGTCTGAGTTTACACATAAAAGTATGAATCGGATTGGTTTTCTGTGAAATCCTGTTACTATGCAATGAATCCTTTTTTTTTTTTTCTCTTTTGCTGGTGGTTTGCTCCTCAATTAACCAGCATGTATTGCTTACAGATGATTGGTCTCACAAAGCCAACCTCTGGTACAGCATTTGTTCAAGGTCTTGACATAAGAACTCATATGGATGGAATATATACTAGCATGGGTGTATGCCCACAACACGAGTAAGCAGAAACTTCCTCCTATTTATGTTTTTTAATGTAATATTAAATTAACTTTGTAACAATTAAGAAATTTTATATATTTTTTTCTTTTATTATTTTAGTTTGCTGTGGGAATCTCTGACAGGAAGAGAGCATCTACTCTTTTATGGCAGACTTAAAAATCTTAAAGGTTCAGCCTTGACAGAAGTAAGTCTACTTGAGATTGTGATTGCAGAGAATGTTGGCACCTAGAATATCTTGCATCATAGTTGGAGCAAAGAGAGAAACATACAATTCTTGGGTGACAAAATCATTGGGTAGTTAAAAGTTTGGTCATTCTTTAGTGATATACAGTTCTTGTGTATTATGTTTAGATGACATAATAAGTGTGTGAAACGTCATGAAGAGTACTATTAGTTTGTCAATTTTAAAGGAAATTGAACTTCCTGTCAATGTTATCATATTAGTTTTATGCTCATTCCCCCTTAATTATTCATGGCACATATATTTTTCAGCTAAAAGGGTGTTGATCTTTAGAGGTCTTGGCTGTAGTGTAGATACAAACTGAACCATTTTCTCTTTAACATTTATTTAGCTGTAAAGACAAGACTTAGGTAATTTTAACTTCCAATCTATTGATGCAGGCGGTGGAAGAATCATTGAAAAGTGTAAACCTTTTTTATGGAGGAGTTGCAGATAAACAAGCTGGAAAATACAGTGGAGGAATGAAAAGGAGGCTTAGTGTCGCAATTTCATTGATTGGAGATCCTAAAGTAGCTTTCTTTTCCATTCAATCTGTTTCACTAAACCATTTTTTCTTTCTCTAAAATATTTTTGTTATGCTTTCTTACACAAAATGTTTAAGGTTGTTTATATGGATGAGCCAAGTACTGGATTAGACCCTGCATCAAGAAACAACTTATGGAATGTTGTCAAACGTGCAAAACAAGATCGTGCAATCATTCTTACCAGTAATCTCACTCTCCTCTTGCTTTTAGAAGCACATATACAAGCTTGTTGGTAGAAGAAATAAATTATTAAAAATCTTTGTGTTTTGCATACTCTTTTCAGCACATTCCATGGAAGAGGCAGAAGTGCTATGCGATCGATTAGGAATATTTGTAGATGGAAGCTTGCAGTGCATAGGAAACCCAAAGCAGGTAACTTCATTGGAAATCCAACATACATTTGCTATGTTCACTTTTTGTAGCTGTGAAGTGACATTTTTTACACTTGTGGGTTTTATGAAAGTTGAAAGGTAGGTATGGAGGAACTTATGTGTTCACAATGACAACATCTGTGGATAATGAAAAGGGTGTGGAGAATTTGGTGCGAGGGCTTTCCCCAAATGCTAACAAGATCTACCATATCTCTGGGACACAAAAGTTTGAGCTACCAAAGGAGGAGGTTAAAATAGCAAATGTATTCAAAGCAGTTGAAAATGCAAAGAGAAGCTTCACCGTTTCAGCGTGGGGTTTAGCTGATACCACGTTGGAAGATGTCTTTATCAAAGTTGCACGTGGGGCTCAGGCATTTGACACCTTGTCATAGTTTCATACTCTGCATCTACACCATCATTTTTATTGCATATAAATAAGGTGTATATATAACCTCGAATTTTGTTAGTTTTTGGCATATTCCTATTACATTACAAATCTTAGCTGATTCATTGTAAAAGAAGGTGTTTCAGGGATTTTCTTATTACTATTCGAACATTATAGGTATACTTTTATTATGATATTTTTATTTTATGTGACTTTTGTTTATTATATAAAAATAAAATAATAAAATATATTATTTATCATACATTACATTAAAATTATAATAAAAAATTAATGGAGCCATAGAGATGGGCCCAAATCCAAAAACCATATAAACAGATAAATTTATCTCAGTTTTACCCTAATGATTATGAAATTTCATATAAAAAGACATCCATCAATTCCTACACAACATACATAGTTCTTATTACACATCATAGATCACCATCTAAGCTAATAACATGAAACATTTTACAACATCTTGTACGTCCTATTGGAATTAGTGAGTTGAAACTAGATTTTTCCTTTAATGATTATGAAAAACTAATTGTTTTTTTGGAAATCAGACTCGTGACCTTGGCTATGATATTAATTGTTAGATCATGTGCTTACTATTAGGCTAAAAGCTATAGCCATTAGGATGTAACTCTTTCTACTTAAGAGTACAACAGTCCAAGTGCCACAATTCGATTGTGACTTGGACTACCTGCCCCACCTGCCTCCGCCACGAGACAACTGATGTCACCTGCAACACATCCAAGTGAATGCTTATCGGTTGAACTTTGCTTTTAGAAAAACATAATGGTTAAGTTTTATTGTTTAAGAGAGAGAGAGAGAGATAGAGAGAGTGACTTGTTTTAAAAGAACACTCCTATCAAGCAATGAATAACTTGTTGAAAGAATACTTGAATAGGGTTAGTCATGAGTGGCGGGATTCAAAAGAATACTCAGAGTTAATACTCAGAGTTTGTAGCTAGTAATGACTAAGTTGTTAAAGTTTGTAGCTAGTAATGATTAAGTTGTCAGAGTTTGCAGCTAGTAATGACTAAGTTGAATGCAGTTAGTCATGAGTGGCGGGATTCAAAAGAATACTCAGAGTTTGTAGCTAGTAATGACTAAGTTGTTAGAGTTTGTAGCTAGTAATGATTAAGTTGTCAGAGTTTGCAGCTAGTAATGACTAAGTTGAATGCAGTTAGTCATGAGTGGTGGGATTCAAAAGAATACTCAGAGTTTGTAGCTAGTAATGACTAAGTTGTTAGAGTTTGTAGCTAGTAATGACTAAGTTGTCAGAGTTTGTAGCTAGTAATGACTAAGTTGAATGTGGTTAGTCATGAGTGGCGGGATTCAAAAGAATACTCAGAGTTTGTAGCTAGTAATGACTAAGTTGTCAGAGTCTGTAGCTAGTAAAGACTAAGTTGTTAGAGTTTGTAGCTAGTAATGACTAAGTTGGCAAATAATACTTCGAGGGATTAGCTAAGAGTGGTTACAATTTGAAATAAAACTCATATCAGGACAGGTAGAAGTGGTTGCGATCCAAAAGAATACTTATTTGTACTTCACAATAATAGTTTGCTTAATGGAACTAGACTAATTGGTGGAGAACTGAATGTAGCATGTATTATCAAACTGTAGCATGTATTATCAAACGAGCGAGTTAGTATAAAACTACTGAGAAATCTATGTACTTTTAATCTTTTAGATTACATTTTATTTCCTCTGTGCAAAATAAAAGAAGAGAGCTTTTTGAAAGACTTACCTGTAATATCAAACAACATTTCCAAAAAAGCCTTAAAAATTATTAAAAACACAACTCAATCTTCCTTTTTGTGTCATACATATATATATATATATAGAATGAGAGTGGGAGAGAGAGATGGAGAGAGAGAGGGAGAGACAAAAAGGAAGAGAGAGGAAAAGAAAGAGGGAAGAGAGAGGGAGAGAGAGAGAAGGGAAAGAAAGGGGGAGGGAGAGAGGGAGAGAGAGAGAAGGAGAAAGAGGGAAGGAGAGGGAGAGATAAAAGGGGAAGGGAGAGGGAAAGGGAGGGAGAAAGAGACTGAGTGAGAGGGAGAGGGAGAGAGAGGGGGAGGGGAGAGGGAGGGACAGAAAGAGTGAGAGAGGGAGTGGGAGAGAGATAGGGGAGAGGGAGTTGGAGGGGAGAGAGGGAGAGGGAAAGAGAGGGAGGAAGAGAAAGGGAAAGATAGAGAGGGAGAGAGGGAGGAGAAGAGAGAGTGAGAGAGGGAGAGAGAAAGCGATGGAGAGGGAGAGAGAGAGAGAGGAAGGATAAGGAGAGTGAGAGATGGTGAGAGGGAGGGAGGGAGATATTATTTAATATGATTTAACAACTTTTTTTCTTCTCAAATATAAGATAATAAGTTCAAAAAAAAGTTAATAATTTAATTATTTGATGCTATTAAATTTTTTTGTCTAGTTTTAATATTTTTCTAAATTATGTTTAAATAATGAATGAATGGAAAGAGAAATAATAATAACACTAATAATAATAATAGCGATCAAAATAATAAATTTTAAAAAAATTAAAAGTAAACTATTCTATCCTCCAACTTTTTGTCAGCAAAAAAGAATTATGAAATAAAATAAAAACTATATTCGATAATTAAAACTATAAAATAAAATGTTTCTTAATGATATAATTAATAAAATTATGAAATCTATTTATTTATTTTATAAAAAAGTAAACTAATTATTTTAAGTTTGAAACATTACGTGTGTACATCACTATCAAGTTCACTATCAAGTTCGTTTGTCCTTCAGGATTCGTTAAATAAACTGTTTGAAACTAATTCTTCAATTTGTTTATACAACATATCAAACACAACATTTGAGACGAATTTTTTTATATTATACACTATTAATTCAAATTCAAAGTAAATTATCTAATAACAATAATATGTTGAAAAATTGTTGTTAGAAACCTTTTTTTTTTTTATTTTTGATGATAGGAATACTTTTAAAATTTTAGAACATGAATAAGTCACTTCTTAATCCTGATAAATTAAGTACTTTCGTGTTATTATTATTATTGTTACTATAAATAAAAACAAAAAATTAATTATGAATGAAAATAAAAAGTATTTAACAATAAAAATTAAATTGACATTAAATTTTTAATTATTAATCATTCAATTATAAACATTTTGTTTCCATCATATTGCATTAGTTAATGGAAATGTTCATTCCTTAATGATAGCTCATGTGTTAATCCAATTAAATTTCTCTTTTCCTTATTCAAGTTTTATGATTTTATATAAATTTTTTATTTATTTATTTTTGTTTTCTTTTATAAATATTATGGGTATTCATGTTTTGAACTAATAAATAGTGACAAGAAAATTTTAAAAATCATTAGTAATGGAGATTAATTTAGTGTATTAATAACAATTTATTTAAAATTGAACTAAGTTAATTAGTTTCCTTTATATGCGTGATTATATTAGAAAAGGAATATAGTCCCTTCATGCGTTATCAAGTTTCGGTTAAGATTTGTTTTTTGAAGAAATAAAGAAATGTAATATATTATTTTTTAGTTTAATAAGATATTTAAAAGATTTTGTATTTCATCGTTTTTATTTATTATGATAAATACATATATGTAGCCTAATAAAAAAATAGATAAAAAATAAGGATATAAATAATAAAAAGGTGGTTAAAGCTGTTTAAAATTTTGAAAACCACAATTAAATAAAAATAAAAACCTTTTAAAAAATACGATTTTTTTTTTAAAGTAAACACCAGAATACTTTATTTCCTGCAACTTACAGAAACATAAAATATATAATGTGTCGCAAACTTGGTACCAACCAAAAAAAATAGATGATGGAAAGCATACTCTATTTTAAAGTAAGATTCAATATTATATTAACAGCTAAACAGAAGAGTAGAAGATAAAGGAGACTCAAATATTCTGATAACTATAAAATCAAACTAAAAATTCTGTTTTTATTTCATTGTTTTTTCTCTCTATATATATATTATCAGATATGGCACTGCATAAGCACAATCAAACCAAGCTTAGCACTCATTACTTTTCGCATGAACATGATGGTGAAGCTTTATCTAACTCTCTCTTTTCTTCTGGGGGTTCTGCTTGTTGCTCAAGCACATGGACATGCAAAGGAGATCGGCTTCTATCAGCTCAAAGGAGGAAATTTGAAGCTGAATTTGACAAATTATGGTGCAACAATTGTCTCTGTCGTAGCTCCTGATAAGCATGGTATGTTTTACAGTGTAAGTTGTTTTAAATGTGTGCTCTTGAAACAGAAATCACAGACCTTCTTCTCTTCTTGTTTGTCTCTACAGGGAATTTAGATGACATTACCCTTGGCTACGATGACATTGAGCAATACAAGGTATGATCAAAGTTCTATTCTTTTGTCATTCAATCAACTAATTCTGCAGAAACAAGGTGTCTTTGGTTTTAGCTTTTTAACAGTATGTGAATAGTAAAACAAAGTTTTGATCACATTCAACCCAAACTTTTCTTCTTGTTTTTCATAATATTCGTCCAAATTAATGATTTATAGAACAGTAATTTTTTACGTTGAAACTTTGTGCAGAATGATACATGGTACTTCGGAGCCCTTATTGGACGTGTGGCAAATAGAATTGGACATGCTAGGTTTACATTGGACAACCATACCTATAAATTGCCTGCTAATGATCACGGAAACACACTCCATGGTATTATTGAAGAAGTTATTAATTACGCATGCTTTCATTTTCTGTTTACACTATTGATGAAATTAAACATAACTGAACAATTTATTGGAATGAAATACCAGGTGGTTTCACAGGGTTCAGTGATGTTATATGGACAGTAAAAGCTCACAAGGAAGACCGTTATATAACATTCACCTATGACAGTCATGATAATGAACAAGGTACATTCTTCGACAACTTAGTTATTATTTCTTTGCTACAAATTCCATACTAAAAATTTATTTATTTTTCTCTTGTAGGGTTCCCTGGAAGACTTGAAGTGACAGTGACATACATGCTCCTTGGCAGAGACAAATTTGGAGTGAAAATGATTGCCAAGCCGGTAGACAAAGCCACACCAGTGAACCTGGCACAGCACACATACTGGAATTTGGGAGGCCAAAAGAGTGGTCATGATATTCTGTCACACGAAGTTCAAATTTTTGGGTCAAAGATCACCCCAGTGGACGAGAAGCTGATCCCCACTGGAAAGTTCGAATCTGTGAAGGGCACCCCTTATGATTTCCTTGAACCAAGGACAGTAGGTAGCAGGGTCAATGACCTTCCTGGTCTGTATGATGTGAACTATGTGCTTGATGGAAAGAGCTCTAGGCACTTGCAGAAAGTGGTGACAGTGAGAGACGATGTGTCTGGGAGGAAACTAGAGTTGTGGTCAAACCAAGTTGGTCTGCAGTTCTACACTGGTGGCATGCTGACAGCCACAAAGGGTAAGGATGGAGCAGTTTATGAGAAGCATGCTGGCTTGGCCCTTGAGACACAGGGCTTCCCTGATTCTGTGAATCATCCAAATTTCCCATCACAGATTGTTCATCCTGGTCAGACCTACAAGCACTACATGGTCTACAGACTCACTGCTTGCTAGTTTTAGGATTAGTTTCTTTGTTAGATTTTTAGTCATTATTAGAGGAACATGATTAAATAAATCTTATTCACTACTGTATCATTTTCCATATTTATCAAGTGAATAAGAATTTTGAGGAATAATCTCTTGCAGTACTTTTCAATTCTTTGGATATGTCTGCTTAATTCGACCAAAAACATAGTTGCGTGCGTGCACATTAGATGACAAATATATTTATCTTATTTACTAAAAAATTAGCAAAATATACTTTTACAAAATAAGCTATCTACATATACATGTAGATGTAGGTTTGACTTACCTTATTATACAAATGCTATGAAAAGAATTATCAAAGGTAAAAAGGTTTTAGATTAGTTGTATTTCTAATATTCATTTGACACTGTCAACTTTGACACTTCTACACAAGTGAGAAAATTGGAATTAAAAAAATAAAAACAACATAAACTTTAGACCAAAAACTTTCTACAATTAAACGAGCACACATTTGAAAAAAAAAATGCATATAATTGATGACAGCCTAAGCCATTATCTACATAAATAATAATAAAATATTTATAATAATTGATTATGTAAATACTATAATTAATTATGATATTTTATTATTAATATTAATAATTTTTTAATAATTACACTATCAATATTTTATTAATATATTTTAAATTATTAAAATATACAATTAAAGTAAAAATGCTAAAATAACAAATAAAATAAAATAATTAATTAATTAATTTAATATTTTACTAATATTTATGTTTTATATTATAATAAATTAAATACTTAAAATAACATATTAAAATAATAAATAAAATAGATTTAACTAATTTAAATTTTGATATTTTGTAAATTAATTTATTTTAATACATTCTTATTTGGAGATAATTTTTTTTATTTATTACAAATTTATAATAATTTTTTGTTTTAATTTAAAATTTATTTTAACTCTACTTTATATTTTTAAAAATTATTTTTTGTATCGAGTTAATTTTTAAAAAAATTATTTCCAGATTTCTAAAAAATGATATAAGACTTGGATAAATCTATTTTCAATGTAAGAAGATATCATTTTTTTTTTTTTTAAATTTTATGAGTGTCTAACTATGTTAGATAAATACTCAAAATCAAGGAAGACGGCCAAAAATATGTACAATAAAACTTTTAGGACACAAGTGATTTTCACAAATTTGAAAATTAGAATTTGGTTTCGCCTATTGGTAATAAAGAGAATAGCCTTTTCAACGCAATTTAAGCCTGCAGTAGGATTAATTCTATATTATTTAAAATTTTTCAAAATATTTCTTCTACCACTAACGTATATCTCTTTGTCTAATTTGGAAAATCAAATCACTCTATTATGTAATTAAAAGAAGTTATCACAATTTCTTTTAAACATAGTTGAATTAGAAAATATGAATCAATGTAAAATATCATTTAATGTTATTTATATCTAATTATCAAATCAAAATTTAATATCTTAATTTAACTTCTAAAATCAGAAACTAAATTTAGAATCTTAGAAGTACAAATTCGAAATTAGATAGAAGAAGAAAAAACTTAAAATACTAAACATTATGTACAAAACTCAAGTCGGATTTTTCGATCTTGATTATGTGAACTAATCTTTGAAAATTAGTTCTCTATGAATGATAACACAAAGAAGAAGAAGATAATTGAAAAAGGCAATTTGAAAATGAGAGAAAAACAAAAAAATAGACTATTTTGAAACTGAAAAACTAAACAAATGATTTTTCTTATATCTTTAAATACATTAGGTTATATATATAGTCTAATGAACTACAAAAATAGATATAATATGATTCTAATTAGGCTTGTTACCTCAATTACAAAATTCTAAACTAAAATAAGAAAAATTGAATATACATAGGTCTGTATGCAAAAATTTTAGGTGGCAAATCCAACCAACCATATATCTATTTTAAACCCAAAAAGTTTAGAATCTAATGCAAATAGAATAAATAAAAAAATAATATCTAAAAAAAAAATGTTATAGTCAAAACAGTAAGTAAATGTTAAATTAGCTAAAAACGCAAATTTAAAACAATGGTGTACATTGAACCAATTTATTACAACTAAAAGAAAATAATTAAAAACTGAAAATAAAGTATATTAGAAGTATTTTCATTGTATAATAAAACTAAAAATATGTATCATCAACTCTCTTACATCTATTTTGAGTTTTATGTATATGGATGAGTGTAGATGGTTTGTTCTAAGTCAATACCCTTTCTTTCTTTTATATTTGCTTTAGATATATCTAGGATTCGTAAATTTTGTAAGTGATTTGACTTATAGGTTGTAAACTGTCATCGATGTGGTAAGATGTAATTTTCTTTAAACATATGTTTGGTATAATGAATGAACTTTGGTTTGAGTATAACATGTGCAATGTTGCGTGAGAAACATAACATGAGTATTTTGTGAAAAAAATGGTGATTTGAACTATTTTTTTATTTGGATTTTTCTTTTTTAACAGTAAAATTAAAATTAATGAAAGTATTTTAGAAGTATTTTAACCCTATTAGAGAGTAATCCTACTACAAATATTTTGTTTGAGAATATCTCAATATACAATATAATACCCAAAGAAAACTGAGCACGGCCGAATTCTATCCTCACTCTTTTATTTGAGTATTATATAATAGTTATGAATCCCCACTTTTAAGCGTTACTGAATTGGACGACGATGGCAAGGTTTAAGTTCATATCTACCATGAATGATCTATGACAGGAGAATAAAGATGCCAAGTAAATAGCAGATGCAAATTACCAAATATGAGAAATATTGTTCATGGAGGTAGAGATATCTCGTCTCCACGTTGAAAACATTAAGGACTCACAAGAAACTTCAACAGAAAAACTAGGAACCACAACAAGTTCTTAAGGCACAGATGTCTCACTAGAAGATATTAGAGACCAAATTGACACCAGTATAATAAATCTTCCAACCTTCAACAGAAGAAATAATAAACGAAACAATTCCACCTCATTACAGTGTCCTCAAGCTAAATCATTTTGCAGGATTACAAGATCTGACAAGTCACCTTAAAGCATTTTGTACCCAAATGTTGATATCTCAAGTGGATTGGACGAGGTCCAATGTAATATGTATGTCGGCCCATTGACGGACACTGCATTGGATTGATTCATCAACTTACCAACCAAATTTTTTTTTCTTTTTTTCTTTTTCATTTGAAGAGTTTTGTAGTTTGTTCACTACCCAGTTTGTTGTAAACAAGAACAAGTATCCTAAGATAGGAGACTTCTTCGATGTGAAATAATTATAGGGTTAGTCACTTAAAGAGTACATGGCTTCCCTGTACATTGATCATGCGTGTCCCACTTATAAAACGAAGGAGAACCTCGTTCAATAGATCACTAATTCTAAATATTTTACTTAAGGATCTTCTAGAGACTTTTGACTATAAAAAAAAAAAAAAAAAAAAATAAAACTAATATTAACTCGCTAATTTTAAAGAAAATAAAACTGTAATA
>Ga0099824_1007473_pt1 | contig 14454 bp, 12 predicted proteins | sample SiratrowhiteBW_FD_76837 | JGI IMG/M metagenome (GOLD analysis project Ga0099824, IMG submission 76837) | Root nodule microbial communities of legume samples collected from California, USA - Siratro white BW | ecosystem: Host-associated > Plants > Roots > Nodule | place: USA: California...
AAAACATTTTAAATACAAATTCAAAAGAGATTAGAAAAGAAAAAAAAGATATGTTGTTACAAACCTCGTAATTCTTCAAATATCTAATTTTAAAATAAACATATATTTTTCCTAAAATTTTAATAAATTACAATGATACTTATTTTAGTTTCTAAAAATATATATTTTTATACTTACAATAAAATAACATTTCTCGTTTTATATTTGTAGTATGGTATCACTTATATTAATAAATAGTATATTGATTAAAATTTAATTCAATTTTTTGAAAATTTTGGATAAATATAATTATATTATTTAATTGTAAAAAAAAATATATTATCTCTTATGAGATTCTTTTAAATAATGTTTATATTTATAATTTTAAAATGGATTTTAATATTCTTTATATTATTAAGAAAATAATATTGATAGTATTGATATTTAAAATTTTAAAATCATATTTAATTAAAATAATATATGTTAATAATTTAATTATATACTTTATACTTTTTTTTCTAAAACAATATTTCGTCACAAATATAAATTTGTATATTTTTTTATAAGATACATACAGTTGAATGATAATATATAGATACGTTTAGTACCTATAAGTAAATTGTTTAACCTTTTTAAGAAAAATGTTTAACTTGATATTTTAAAGTTTGTTTTAAAATTTTATTGAGGTCTTAGTACATATTTTTATTTTTAAATTCAACAAAACAAAAATTCTATTAAAATATATAGGAGGTAGGTGTAATTTTATTAAAAATAAAAATATTAGTGTTGTTTTAAATTTGAAGGAAGTCAATGTATATTTTAAAATATTATAAAAATGTTGTATTGAATTTGAAATTACGGCTTTTACGAAGTAAAAGTTTGTCGATTCAAGAAATTAATATTTAAATGATTTGGGGAAGTCACCGACGTATTAAAGAATCAAATTGAATTAATGGCAATTGATGATTCATAACTGAATTTGAATGAAACTTACGTTATAAACATATAACAATTTGTACAAGCCAAGGAAATGCTGAAGAAAATACCTCATTATATTGGTGATCTTTCCATTGATGAGTTAAATCAAATCAAGAAAAAGAAATCCCAGCATAGAAGATTGTGTGTGGATAGAGAGATGCTTGCTGACATCAACAAAGACCATTTATTATTCAGGGAGAGTTTTCTGATTATCTTATAAAGCTAAAACAAACACGTAACAACAGTGAGTGTTTTTTTCCTTTAAAATGATCCTTTGATAAAGAAGAAAGAAACTTAAACAAACGGTCTCATACATATGGAGACAGAAATCAGGAACATGCATATATGGTTTCAGAGGGTAAAGACAGAGTCTTGCGAATACAATGACGCAACAAGAATGAAGAGTTGTTGAGATATATTAAGATTAGCGAGTCCTACAAGTAATGCTAAAAAACTAAAAACTAGCTCAAGTTCTTAGCTATTATGTCAATTTTTTGCTGGTCCACTCTCATAAAGAAATCAAATTGAAGAGTCAATAGAAGCAATACGTAGTATCATGCATTTGTGCTTATCCGGTTTGCACAGTCATAATAAAAAAACACTAGAGCAACATTTATGCATATAGAAGGAGGAAACACACTTTATGAGCATTATTCGACCATTTACATCAACCCTATCTTCTACATGGATTAGTTATACAGTCTTACCAAGTCTTACTAACTTCAATAGTGCTACTCACTACCACCACCTGGCCTAGAATGTTTCAACCCACAAAACAAGGTCACTCAGAAGCAAATTTTTGAAGATGTAAAGCTAAACTTAATCAGAATCAGATGAAGATTCTGAGCTCTGTTCAACACAGGTTGCATCATTTCCTTTCAAGTTCCCCTGGCCCTGCTTAAATGCCTTGGCAATCTCATCAATGGGAATCAACGGTAGATACCCAACGAAACAGTAACCCTTTTGAGTCATGGCCTTGATCACATGATTGTACTTCTCTGACCAGTGAGCAGCAGTGGGAACAGCCATCTCTGCCAATGCATGGAATGGTGGATAGTGGTTGAGTCCATTCCACAACTTCACTGAATTTATCAGCACCAAATGCTTTGACTCTGTAGCCACATAATGCACAGCTGCTCTTGGCCCTCCAGATTGAGCTTCACTAGCAACTTTCCCTGCCTCGTTTATCACCCTCTGAATCAAACCCTTGGCTTGATCCGCGAGGTGCTTCGCAACAGGAGGAGCATGCTCATCGAACTTGTGTGTAGCTTCATCCACCTGTCCAAATCTTATGCTAATTAGTTTATTCACAAATCGATCAATAAATTAACAATGCCCGTCAAACATTAACATGGAATTTTCTAGTGTACAAGGTACATACAAAGGACACATAATCCTTTAATTCAAGGCTTTACGATTCAGATTAAAGCAGAGAAATCCCAATTCTCCTCGAAGAGCATTAGAAATAACACCTAAGAAACTGCCTATAAGTTGTCCTAAAGAAAAACGGCAATATACGAAGAGTTGAACCTTTCCTGCATCATTAAGTCAATCTTCAATTCAAAATAGCAGGTCAATGAATGAAGGAAACTCCTCCTCACCAGAAGTTAAACCTTTCCACCATCATTATATCAAAAGTTTGGCCAACCAAAATAATTTATTATTCCACCGTTTTTAATTTATATCTTCGTAAGGGAATAACTACCCACCAATACAATATACTTTTTATTCCCAAGCAGCAAGCACTCCCTTATAGCTATTCAACAAATACATCTTGATAATCAAGATCGAAAGTCCAAGCCAATTGATGATTACAAGCTGAGAGTATATGAATCATCAACAGCCATTTTCCCAATTTTCCCATATTCCTTTTCATCAGATCCACAAGAGAAACCAGAGAGGTTATAAAAACCATTCATATAAAACAACGATTTTTCTCTTATAACACATATACGTAGAATGAGAAAGGGGCAAAGGTGGAAAAAAATTACCTTTTTGTCAACAAAAACCAGGACATCATCAGGGAGGCCCTTGAACTTGTTGCAGACGGGACCAAGAACGGTGGTTACAGTGTTTTCCACCGTTCCAACAGCAGATCTCAAAGGCCCAGAGTTTTGCTTTGCGTACTCATACAGATTTGACACAAACACAAAGGTTTGAATAGCAGCGATCCTCACAAACCCCAGGTGCTTTAGGTCTTTGTTCTTCCTCTCAACAGTTACCTCCAACTGCAGGCAAAAAGTAGAATATCAAATTACTTCACTTCAATATTTACAAATCAGATGGAATTCTAGGAAAATCCAAAAACATAATTTTGCCAACCAACCTCGGTCTTGGCCATTGGTTTGTCTGTGTCGGGACTGGGTCGGCACAGAAATTGAAGGAGTGGAGAGTTGAATTATGTTTTAGAGAAAAAGATGAAGGGAGAAAAATGAAACAGCAATAAGTAAAAAACTTGTAAGGGTCACAGGATGGACTGAATCAGGGTGTCGGAGAGAAAAGCTTGAACTGTGTTTGATGGCAATTGGTTGAAAGGGGTAATGGTAGGGGACCTTATATTATGCGCATCTAAATCTCATCACATGGCAAAACAGAATCATAAAACACACGTCTCTGTGTTTGTCAAGCAAAGGGTGGGTCTACGTTCGGACCGACTCCTTGGGATCTTTCTAGGGCAAACTAGCTATTTCCAGAAGCCACGTGGCGCTTTCTTGCAAATTGAGAACCTTCTTCGGAGTGGAGAGACCAGGATCTACATTTATGTTAGGACTCACAAACTGACCACAAAGCAGTCAAATCATACAATAACTTAACTTGGAAATTAATAAAGCCATACAATTACAATTGAAATTCATAATTTGACATGGTTTAGTTATTTTGCACAACTTTAAATTTGGTGTGATTTTTTTTTAAATGTTAAAATTATGTTTTAGTTCTGTAATTTTAAAAAATTTATTTGCCTAAACGTTATGATAATAAATACTCTAAAAGACGTTCTTATACAAGCTACCTATAAGAGAAATTTCTAATAATATTAGGATAGATAGATTATGTGGATATTTTTCAAATCATAATACTAAGTAATTAATTTTAAATTAAAATAATTTTATCCCAAATGTGATATATTTTTAAGTGAATATTAATGTTAAAATTCATTATGACAAGTCATTTACATAAATTTTTAAACATTAAATTTAATTAACTTGAAGAGCCATTGAGCCAAAAGATTGCATAGGAAACATTAAAAATAAATTTTAAAAGAGTAGATTATCATCCCCTCACATTATGTTTTTCTTAGGAGACATTACATCAAGGTTATTTACGGAGTTATCATTTAAAATGGAGACGAACTTGGACATGATAATGAAAATTCTACTGTATAATTTCTCGAAATGAAAAAGTAAAGTTAAAAATGTGAAATTCCTCAATATTAGATTCTAAAAGTATAATCCAAAACATGAAAGGTAATCATTAACCTGAAGTTTAACTATTTTTAAAGTGAATAAAGATGACAAGATGTCACTTGTTATAATTATGACCATTCAAATTACATGTTATATAGCTGGCACCTTACTGCTCGAAATTGTATTTTTTTTAATCTCAACTCAGTGGCCGTCAATTTTAAGTTCTTATGAGGCCACTGTTTCCAATCATACCGTCCTAATATTCCAATGGATTTAATTTTTATAGTTAACATAATCTACACAAATTGTGGTCCTTCTAAACGAAATGAACGAGGTAACGACTGAATAAAGATGAGGCATGGTAGTGGGACTACTTTCATCAAATAATTTATGGGCACGTCTCACCTATTTGACATTAAACGAAATAAACAAAGAAATATAATGAGAGATAAAAATATAAAAAAATATTTTATGTGTGTGTGATGGAAAGAAGATAAAGAAGATGAATTAAGTATCTGTATTAAAAAGTAATTTAGATATCATTACTTCAATAGTAGTACTTGACGTGAGCAAATTATGAAAACAGTGGGCTAGGGAGGCCACAGGAATTTATGTGAAGTCATTGCCTCAGCTGTTACTACCAAATATTTATTTTATACGCCATACATGATAATCCTGGAGGCGTGTACCAGTTTTTTTTGTAACTGTATTATCCACAAATAATGTGGGGTCTAAATTTCAGGTTCACAGGACCTCGGATCTCTGTCGCTTTATATTTTGATGGATAGGCTCCTTCACCTACAAAAGAATATAATAATAAGCAAAAAGAAGAAAATTACTGTCAGATTACTTACATGTCCAAATCAAAGAAAGAAAATATAACCTCTGTAAGTTATAAAGGAGCCACATCATACCGCGCTAGTTTTCCTTGACCGTTTCTCTTGGGAAGACTTACTGGATATAATTGTACCACCTTCGTCTCCTTGATTTGCAATTCCGTTTGTTCTGTCATTCTCTTTGCCTATCGCGAAACTCTCTCTTGAAATAACAGGCTGTACAATTTAAAAATAGCTTACATAAGTTGTATATGCACAATATTCGGCTATAAAGAAACTGGAAATTTAATCAATATAAGCAGCCTCAACCCTGCTTATGGGGGTGTCTCCGGACTCTTTTGCCTTTGTTGTGTTCTGTCCATTCCCAGAGTCAGTATAGTTTGTCTCCGATGTCACTTTCATTCGTGTTAAATCTGATCCAATGGAGTGAAGAACCCCACATGTAGACACGTCATGGTTGTTTCCTGATCAACAAGAAAGAACAAGATGGCTTAAGTTGACCAGAGTGTTTTTAGAAAGAAAGCTACAATAGAAGAACTCTATATTTCCACTTCTCACAAACTCTTTTAACTTATATTTAAACAGATACTAAAGTTCCAATATCGAGTAGCTACGGAGTTGGAATGTCAAAACATTAACGGCCTTAACCTATTACCTTTTAAACGAAAACCAGTTAATTTGGACTTGCTATTTGGTTCACAGTGATCAACATCCTGGAAATTTACAAAACGTGAAATTTGTAAACATGCATTGAAAAAATGGAGATATAAACCACAATACTCGGTAATTGTTACCATGGCTTCCGTAGCACTCAGAGCTTTCTGGACTTCAATGAATTTCCTTTCAGTCAACTCAGAATGGATAACACGTTTCCCTGAGGCACAGCAGCCACGAAAAGGAACCCGGAGAAAAAACAGACAAACAAAACAGAATGTTTATTCTCTAAGTGTTTGGTTCCACAATAAGAATGCGCCTAAATCACATCAAATACTCGCGTATAACATGCAGAACCAAATACGCACTTAATTTTATACCTAATCTCTTGCTGCCTTTGGGTTCAACAAACCCATCCCCTACCATTTTATCAAGTATCTTTCGAGCAGCTCTCTGGTTTACTTCTCCCTCGAGCAAATTTTGAAGCTTAGTGATTGACACGTGCGTCATTGGAAGGACATGATAGAGAGCCTGTGATATTTGCTCGTAAGTTAGGATATATTATCACATAAAGATACTATGTCATTTAACTAAGCAACTACTATGATGAGTCAAAAAATTAAGAGGTCCGTGATAATATTTCGTGTAGTGTACAAATGAGACAACAAACTCCATCCTTCCACACTTCAGATGATGCATGGTGTTTTGGAAGATACAGATAATTCATCGTAAGTAACGTCTTCAGTGTTTTATGCTACTAAATACTAGCAGCATCTTGCTCAATTCATTTCAACTCGGTATTACGACTGTACTTTACTAAGCCCCAAGAAACATCACTTCTGTACCTAAGCTATAGAGCATTCATTGTGAACAAACGGTGTACAGATTAGAAGTCAGCAAAGAGCCAAAGATCCTCATAGGAAACACGAAAAAAAAAATAAGGAAAAGTAAAACTCACTGTCATGTATAATCGATCTTCAACCTGCAAAGCTCTGTCAAAGACTTTAGGAAGTTGACCGTCGCTTTCTTCTTTCACAATGGTGAACTCATATTCAAGGTTCTGACATTGCAATTTCATCAGAAAGAGGTTGAAAAGGGAATGGAGTACTAGAACAATGAAAATGGGTAAGGGTAAAGGTCAATTTGAGTAAAAAATCAACCTTGTCCTTGTTAACGGCGTAGGATTCCTTCCCTATCTTCGACAGCACACCTTCCTCAACAAGCTTATCCATGATCTCTAAAGAACCAATCAAAATCAACGAAAAGATAAATAAAGTTTGCAAGTGATAAAATCTGCAGAACAGCTCGAGCATGATTAACGTTCATACCTTCAGTTAGAACCTGAAAGTAAAAACAATTCAATTGATATTATTTTTGACAACAGATGGGAAAAAAAACTAAAATTTGTAGTTAGATCATGATATACTAATGGCTAACCAAAAATATAACAGCGTTATGATATTCAGGGGGGGAGGGGAATAGGTACCACGGAAATGTCTGGAAAATTCGATAGAACATCAGTAAGTTCAATTGTGTCACGGTGACAACAGTTGATCCACTCCTTGACCCGGACCTGTTGTTGCTTATCTTCCACCGGATCCTGTGTATTGTCTGAACACAATATAGATCATTAAATATTCAGGGTTACAGGCCAGTAACTGAATTAACAGTTTTAAAGAAGTAGAAAAAAATAAGAACGTATATACATAGTGAGCTAACAAAGCTACATAAAATATGATTCCTCCGGGTTGAGTTTATATAAACATATCTGCGCGCACACTTGTGCCCAATAATGATAAAATTTACCTTCATCAATCATGCCATTGTCTTCCTGTTCTTGCTGTTTATCTGTTTTCATTGTTTACATATTAGAAGAAAACAACGGAGAAAATGGAGTTGTGCAACCATAATAACAAATGATACTAGTTACCTATTGGAGCAACTACATATCGATTCCCTTGAGTGAGATCAACCTGAAAGTTATAAATCTCAAATTTAAATTAGACGATAGTCTGAGTTGCATGACAGTCAGTTTCGGCCATATCAAGCACCAACGCATTTACCTCACTGTCAGTATCATAATACTCATTCTGTTGCATTGAATCATCGCCATTGCTCATATCGTCCGGGATTCCCTCGTTATCATCCTCGCAAGGGTCGAGTACACTCTTCACCTATAACATTGAAGAGGAAATAATGGGCAAAAACATTTGTAGATTTAAAACGTTATCTGCAAACATGATATCCTTCCATTACCTTCAAAGCTAATACGAAGTGCTTGCTGTTTACATTCCCAACCTCCATTTTCAAAGGATTTTTCTCCCATGGATGATAAGCTTCTTCACCTGTGCAGCCCCGGAAGAAAGGAGGCTCATAATCAGCGGGCTGCAGAAAAAAAAAAAAACGGTTATATTGAAACCACCCTGACCCTGTATATAAATAAGTCAGCCCTTGGTTTTGGCATAACAGAGTATAAAAATGTTCACAGTTTGCGTATATATGACAAGCGTCATCAACCATTCTCAATTAAACAACTACCTGGCCAAAATGTAACTCGAGTCTGGTTGATGCACAAATTCATAAAAGAGATAAAAGGAACTGAGATTTGCTATTCGCGTTAAAAAACATACCGTCACATCATCGTAGTACAGGAGCTTCATCAGAATGGTACGCTGGGGAAAGAATAAAGAAGTCAGCTTTTGCAATAAACGCTTGAGCTTGAAGATATATTAATGCAAAATTATTAAGCAAAGCATTTTTAATTTATTTACTTACCTCTTCTGGCATTTTCTCCAGAGTTCTCATCAACTGAACTAGAGTACGGATCATTTTACACGCAGAACTCCTAGAGATTATGTCGAATACAAATTATATTAGTTTGATTGTGAGTAAACATGATAAAATTTACGCAGATCTAAATTATATTTTCTTTTACGATCAACCTCATCTGTTGGGGACTAATTTCTGCAGTCGAATTACACTTGAAGGTCCCCCGGTTCTTTTTGTTTCCAGTGCGGTTGATGTTCATTGAAACCTCTTGATTCTCAGAATCGGAATAGCAGAAGGAAACTGCGCGGTAAAACAAAATTGATGAATCCTCCACAAAATCTCGAGATAAATTAATTTAGAATCCACATTTTTCCATTTGATCATTGCAGTCATCCTTAAAGTAACAATTAGGTGTCATTCTCTCTTTCGTTAAAACAGAAAGTTATGCGGTATTCATTTAACTGCAATTCCGAATTCAATCATATCCACTAGCCAAAACTGCAATTAGATGTCGCAAAGACTTAAAGCCTTACATGCATATTCCTCAATCATTGGTCCGTCCACTGCTTCGCACACGCAGAACAGAAGCGTCTTCAGATATTTCTTCTGTAAGGCATCGTAGACACCTGCAAAAGAAATAGGATAGAGCAAATGAAACACGCATTGCAAGCAACACAAAATCTTGTACTATAAGTTTAGTTAGACAATAGTTCAAGCGTGCCTTTCTCCATCCAATCAATTAGTCTGCGAGACTCCGCATCCACTGGCATTAGTTTTTTTATCTTCATCTCTGTTATTTCACGAATAGATTTAGATGAAATTCACTTGGCGAAAATATCAGAAAAATCTGTGGAAAAATGTAGGAAAGTGAATGCGCGTTAGACAGGTTTTACCTAAAGCAGGAACAGACTTATCATTGAAATACTTCTCAGGAAATAGTCCTCTGATATAACTGATATTGAATATGGCAATTCGAAGCAGATTCCTCGTCTTGCAAATGAAATTTCAAATTAGATAATGAAAATAAGGTGATCCAGACTCGGCATTCATTTACTAAAGCACATCAAATTGAAGTAACAGGTGGATCTACAATTTCTCCATTGACTTAATTAAATTAAACTTTGAACGGCAAACATTACACATATTAAAGGCAACTAGGTGGTGAAGTTAACTAACTTCCAGTTTCAGATCTCGTTTATTCCTACTGATATCAAAGGGAGCTATAGAGTAAATTTCGGTCAAGAGGATTCGGAATATTTTTACTTAACCAGAAAACTTCGGAGGCAAAATGCATCGTGTAAATGAAATCCTCTCAGGTGCAGAATTTAACAAAAGAAATATTACTGTTACATAAAATTGCGAACTACATGTACTGAAGAAATCTAAAATACATTAATGCAATAAACTATCATCATGAAAGGATATGTAGCATTGGAACAACAATGAGAAAACTCGAACTAAAATATTATAATAAAACGCATAATTAAGTACGAGAAGAAGTGAATCCTGCTCGGTGATTTCAGCTTCCTTGACTTTCTGTGCAACAACCTGAAAGAACGAATGAAAAATTAAGAAACCGATTCGGTGAGAGGAGGAAGATGAAGAAGAGAAAGGAAAGAAGATTCGAAGAGGTTTCTCGTCTCACCATGGTATCTGAATTCCAGAGAAAAGAACTGAGAGAAGAGTTTGCTCACTTAAAAATTTTTTGAATGTAGAATGTGGCGGGAGGGAATGAAAGCTAACGGGTGACATTTATAGGCCAAATCTGATGTACGTAGGGGCCACGATACGATGCACCCCCACGGAAGTGCGCACTCACTGCCGTTAAAGTTTTTTTTTCAGATTCTGTTAGTTTGTAAGACGCTATTGAATTTGATTGTTGTGTCACGCAAGTTCTATGAGCGAGTTGGCGCCAAAAAAAAAATATAGGAGAAATTGTTGGCTTCCTTTGTTTTGTTACGCCTTGAATTTCTTGCAAACGCTTATTCGTCCCTTATCCTGTGACATTTAAGTGATGCATCATCTCCTCATGAATCATATTGAATTTAATTGTTCATAAGTAATATCAAAGGAAGTGTGTTTAAAAGGTACGGTATGCATTTTTTTTCACCATCTTTACATGTATTATAATTCGTTCATTTCTTAATGAATGTGAAAATTTTAACATATTTTATTGCAATTTAATGGGACATCTTTAGTGTAGAATTAATTTTTGTGAATGATTTGATAGCAATTTAATTGCAAGTGATGACTTTTACAAATAATCTCACAGCGGCTCGATAACAAATATTATAATAAATCTACAAATTCTAAGATCTAAACCTAGTTAGAAGACATACAAAAACTATTATATAAAAAAAAAAAGCTCACAGAAAGGTTTATAAAAGTAAAACATTCATTTATTCTTTTCAATAATTATTAAAAGAATCTATTTAAAAATAATATGTTATCTTGTTTTACTAAGTGAACAGTGTTGATTACGGATAAGTATAAATTGATCTAAGAATAGTAATTTTTTCTTCGTCAGTAGGAGATTTGGGTATGGGTAGAGCAAAGAACGGACGTTATACATGTTTAAGAAAAAGGTAATGGCATGACTTCTATGATATTTACTTGAGTTATGATAATAGAAAAGGATGTAATTACAGAAAATCGCTAGCACTTATTGCATTATTGAAGAGGACTGTGAGAGTAAGTGCCTGTTCATTAAATAAATGACAAAATTAAAGAGAAGAGGATAAACAAGAATTAAGTGAAAAACCTAAAATAGACAAGTTATTGACATGAAATAAAAATAAACTTATAGAATTCGACGAGACAAATTTATTTTATTGATAAATTTGTTATTCCTTCCCTACATGCGTCAGAACAAAAGCTATAGTTTTTAACATTATATCTTTCTGGTTGCGTGATTCTATTGAATAACAAACATATTTTGCGCAGAAACAAACATTTCTGTAGAGTAGGAATAGAATGTGAAGTCCTAATAACGTAGCACAAACAAAGAGCATTGGTATCCACAGTTATGGATGCACAAGTGCTTAATTGTTACAGTTTCTAGAAGGAAGCCGAATCTAGATGAAAGATAATTGTACGAGGCCAGTGATCTGGACATACGTCAAGTGAACCCACAAATTAAAAATATATGTTAAATAAAAATAAATGGGGAACTTTTATTAACAGGACAGTAACCAACCATGTATCCACCCGCACAAGCTATCTTGTATACTCGGTTTCTATTCTCGACACATGCTTACACTCTCATCATCCCCCTTCCTTTTAGCTGGTTCAGTGTTTGCATATCATTACAATTTCCACAACAAAGAAAATGCTAAACTTAAATCATAGTGCAAGAATGCTATAACATTTCCTCGATATTCTACAACCCACAATTCATTCTGATAAGAAATGTCTTCTATTTGTATTTAGAGGATGCACAGCTGCAGCAATTTTCTCCCGCAGGTTGAATTTCTTTGCAATTAGTGGCCGGACATCATCAACACCAACCAAGCTCTCCAAAAACGGAAGTAACGAAAGCAATTCTCGGTCTGAACGATCCTCAAACCAACTCTCAATCGGTATTCCATTATCCACCTGGAAACCAAATGCCTAGGTGGAAAAGAATTAACAACAGAAAAAGTAGTAAGTAACATTTAACATGGTATTTTCAACAACTATGTTCATTACCTTTTTTCCTAGAAATAAAAGGGTATATTACAAGTCATTACCAAATTTTATGCCATGTTAACAGATATATTAGTATTTTAAATGAGGGGGTGATCATCCTGATACAATCCAATTAAAGATTTCAGTCTTTTAAGTGGGATCATAACAAGTCTGTTGAGATGTTTGAGCATGATTTCACAACAACGGTCTAAAAACTATTCGAAGGGCTTCCGTATACAACTAGCACATTACAAATGTTAATCATAAGAGCAATTTGATCTTAGGCAATAGAACGTATAAGCATACCTGTGGAGAATTGTCAATTATCATAACGCGTGCCAAATCACGACCCAGCACTGTTAAATCTTTGAGATAATTCCCTTCCACATAAACACAGGACTCACGGTATACACGGTGGCGAAATATCTTCCGCTTTGGATCAAGAACGTTTAGAAGTTGCTCAGCATAAATACTTTGACTGGCTGTAAATATAATAATCTCGAAAAGACTAGAAACTCTCTCAAGGAAATCTTTGAGATGAGGGCGGCAGCGTACATAGACAATGTGCTCCTCACAATTGAAATTAACAGGAAAAGTGAAGTCCACATCCTCACAGGGTTCCAGCGTAGAATGCACCAAAGTTTCTGCAGAGTAAAAAATATAGTATAAAATGAGCTTTGACAACTAGTTATTTTTGCATAACAGAAAAGGAAAATGAGACTTATATGGTCAAACAGCTATAAAAAAATAGAAGCTTGGTACATGGAAGCAGAATAAAATCACTTCTCGAATTTCACTATAAAAAACATGTTTCTACCTACAGACCCCAGCAAGATTATCACACAGTATGATAATTTCAGAACACAAAACCGCTTTAAATGACGGAAACACAGTCAGCGAAGAGCAAGAACCCACAATAAAATAAAAGTCAATAAGCAGCAACCTTACGATTGCACCAAGGTGGATGGTTCACCCCCATGACCACCTTAATATAGGTCCAATGAAACTATACTTGCTCATGTTGACTGTTGACATTAAATTAAAGCATCTGAGTAACAAAACATAAAAAATGGATGATAATAAAATAAGAAAGATAAAACCAAAAATTATTGCCTAACAACAAATTAATGACAACCCCAAAAAAGATAAGAAAAAGGACATTGGAACAGAGGACATCAAAACCGAAATGAACGGAACACTAGCATCAGTTATGTTTCAACAACCATCCATACGCACACTTTATCAGTTAGGCATGCCCCTTAAAAATGTACATATATGTTTTTTTCTTACCATCCAAATCCAGAACAAGTGTAGTGGAAGGGCAACTACGTGTCTGCTTAGGTAACAACAATCGTCTAAAAGTTGGAACCACTGTTGACAAGTCCGGTAAGGTCTTTATGAATAAGTATGGGTCAAAATCATCAAAATCCTCAAACTCATCCTCCTCTGTGCATATTTCAGAAGACATGTGATCTTGACCATGCTCGTCAACACACTCTAGCTTCGAGTTTTTCATGGCAAGATATATGGCAGAAACGTCCATGGAAAGACCATTACCATCAAAATCAGAACTGCAACCATTCACATTTTCTGTGCCTAAAGCGTGCATCTGATTGCCACAGCTACCTGAATTAGAGTAGTTGGATGAATTGTTCATGTCTACCTCCATTGCACTGTCAAAGTCTTGACTGCCAGGACCATCTACTGTATCTACCTGTGATAACTTTATTTCTTGGCATGGAGAAATTCTCTTGTGGTCTTCATTCTGAAAAATTTTGATAAAATCAACTAGATAGAAACAAAAGAAAAGGATTAAAAATTAATTTAAAAATACAGGAAAATTTCATGGAAAATACAAAAAGAAATTCACAAGTCAATAATAATTAAAATGATACAATGCCATTTACCTCTGTCAACAACTTTTCCTCCAGGACTTTTTGATAAGTGAAACCCAGGAGAAAATATAGTTCCAGACTCAAGATGGGCAGCTTGATTGTTACAATCCTGAAGCATTATTTCAAAACATTTAGAGAAAAAAAAAAAAAAAAAAAAAAACAAAAATTGTAAGGAAATATCAAGGGGCATATAAAAACCTAAAAATCAAATCCCTTAAAATTATAATTTAAATTTTTAAAAACGAATTAAAATTAAAAATTACAGATAAATTA
>Ga0099824_1007474_pt1 | contig 14453 bp, 5 predicted proteins | sample SiratrowhiteBW_FD_76837 | JGI IMG/M metagenome (GOLD analysis project Ga0099824, IMG submission 76837) | Root nodule microbial communities of legume samples collected from California, USA - Siratro white BW | ecosystem: Host-associated > Plants > Roots > Nodule | place: USA: California...
AAATAAAATTTAGTAAATTTATTTAATGTAATTACTAATATTTTAGAAAAATTTTAAAAATATTAAATTAATAATTTTTTAAAAATAAATTTAATTTATTATAAAATATATTAATTTATTAATGAGAATGATTAATATTTTAAAAGATAAAATTAAAATTTCTAAATTATTTTAAATATTTATATTTATTAATATAAAATTATAACTATATTTATAATATTATTAATTATTTTTTAATAATTATATATAATATTTATTTTTAAATATTATTTATTATTATATTATATAATATATTAATATATATAGTCCATTACGTTGAAACGTAATCAATTATACGTATATAACGTTATATAGGTATAATCGATTACGTTGAAACGTAATCGATTATATATATTAATATATATTATAATTTTATAAAAAAATATTTTATAGTTATTCTCTCCCGCAAATTTCCGCAAATTTTCGTATAAGGAGGAGAAAGTTTTGATTGAATTTTTTTTCGTTTTTTGCATTTTAGTATATTGGTTTCCAACTTTCGTTCTCTTTCTGCACTCAATAATTTTCCATAGTTGAAAACAAACACAACCTAATACAACCTAAGTGACTTATTCTCTGCCCAACAACCATGCTAAAAAAGTATTTTATTATCTCTTCTAACTCTCCATCTTAGACTGTTATTAAACAATTTTTCTTTGTTGCAATTTTTACAAATACTTCTAATATCCCTCTACCACTTAGATTCTTTCTTATTAGATCTATCTTGATCAATACTTCTCCATGATCCGTATTTAAATTTAATAATTTTTCTCCACAATCCTTTTTTCTCTCTATCGAGCCTTTGTGTCCACTTTCTTAAAAAGCCTTATTAAAATTTTGAATATCTTTTAATCCTACACCCCGTAAGCCTACTCTTGCAAATTATTTCCCATTCAACTCAGGCTATTCTTTCAGTTCTCCAAACACTTTATTCCTTGCCTTCCATATAGTCCACACTATCCCCACCCATACTATTTTCCAACCTCACTACATTTATTCTAAGTTCCCTATTCTCTAAGGCTAGAAAATGCTCCTAGCCCTACACTTTGTACTAATTGTGTTCCTCTATCCAACAATAACAAAATTGTCACACTTTTTTAGTCACCTTACAATTAAAGAAAAGTGGCTATTAGATTACACAGTTGTTGTCCTTCATTACAATCTCTCTTTTAAGTAGATTATCACAAGTAGGTAACTTGTCAATAAGAATGGTTCTGGTAGTGCCTTAGATTTTCAGATGTTTCCCACTTACACCAATTAGCTTATTGTATGCCGATTTTACAATGTACAAGACTATTCCCTCGCCTTGCCAAACCCATTCATCTTGTACTTCTTTCATCACTTGGCAAGGTTGCACCTACTGGAGAAATTGCTAAGCTAGTGGTTTCTCCTTTTCAAACCAACATTTTCTCCAACTAAACTTCCACTCCCAAATATTTTCACTATCGCACTTTTTTTGGCAGGAATTAGCATATAACTGTAGGAACTTGTCCTTTAACTTACATTCTCCTACCCTTTTCTCCTCCCACAACAGATATTTAGAGCCTATCCCTGGTTTCTGGGTAGTATTCTCACTAAATCACCTTCCTCCACTTCCTATACCACGAATTTTCCTTAAATTCCTCCACTATCTAAATTCTTATGACCTTTCTTTCCTTTCATCTAGATTGCACCATGATCCATATCTTGACTCTAGTATTTTTTTCTATGAATCCTTATATTCCTTCCCTAGTCTTCACTTCCATATTTTGATGACTAATGTTATGTTACGATAACTATTTTTATTATTTTGTAATTGTTATTTAAATTCTAATCACAAATTATTATGTATATTGCCATTAATATTATAATGACTAAGAATAATTTTGTATTAGTTAATAGTATAAAATCTTTTCATGGACAATGTATGTCTATTAAGTTTTATATAAATAAATAATATATGTTCTATTACTGTTAAAAGTGTTTTTGCATTCTTATTCAATTACTATATAACTACTACCCTTAAAAGTTACTAAAATTTATTTTTTATTAGTTAATAATATAAACATTTTACACTAATATTAAACTCTTTATTTATTGTTTGATTATGAAGTTATTGGACTGAGTTTGATAAAATAACCAATGTGGAACAACTGGGACAGATGGAAAATTCACTCAGGGATTCTCTTAATCAAATTCGGACCCGTAAGGTATCTTGCTTTACCCTATAACCGTGCTTCCTTTCGAACTATAATGTTCAAGTTAAGTTTATTATATGTTTCTAAAACTATCGATAATTTTTCTTATATATCATTTTGGCAGGAAAATATAAAAAAGCAGCAACTTGTGTCGCTGCAATGCAATAATCAGGTAAAAAAATGTTTAGGTGATAATTAATATTTTTTCCCAAAATAGGTTTGAATATTATAGTATAAGAAGATAAGACTAAACTATTTTTATCTTACAGTTCAATGAGATGAACATTCCCTTTAGAATGAGTGCAGAACAGCATCTCCAACCTCTTTCATGGATTGCAAATGGTGACAGCCAAAATATAGTTTTACCTGAGGACTCAAGCATGTTTCTCCACAAGTGAGTTATTTTTCTGAAGTAGAAATATATTCAATGCTTCAATACTTGTTCTTGGACATTCTTCTTGGCCTATTGATGTGGTCGTAAGAATGAAACTCGTTATTAAATTTGAACAATGTTTTAATAAAATGATCTACATCATGTGAATTGTAACAAGGACAGGGTAGGTGATGATGATGATTTGTGTGAAGTTTGTAACACCGTTTATTTTCCAAATGTTCAGAGATGTAGAGGGATCTGCAAGTTCATCTTTTGGGAGTTATGCCAGCTATCTTGGCTCAAGTATGAAGAATGAGATGTCTAACTCAGCACAAGAAAATGGGGTCCTCAGTGACATGAGCAGTACTGCCAATATGAGACTACCATTGAATGGACAGTTTCCATACCTGCCATACAATTTTAATTTACTGAATAATTTGAAGTTTCAACCAACTGCAGAGATGAATCCACATGAAAATCCTGTAGATTATCATGTGAATGGAAGCTTAGAAGCACCTAGATCTGGTTTTGATTCTAATCACCATGGTTGGGCTTCCACATCAGGGCCTTGTGGTGTTACAATGTTTGATGAGCAGTTGTATGCCCAGGCAAGCACCACTAAAATGCACTTTGGCTTCACATAGCACTACCTTCTTTATGTTATTTATGATATATTTGGACAATTTTCTCCATGAATACCTTTAAAAGGAAAAAAAAATAAGTTGATTTATATATAAAGTAATTTGTACAAATTATTTTATATAATTACTTATAATTATGAAAAATTTTATTTTATTTTTGTTTCTTCTTGTTTTTCTCTTTTTAAAAGTATTGATGGAGGAATTTGTACCCATATGTCTTAAATATTTTTGTGTTGCATGAATTCCTTGTGATAGTTGCACCCTTTGATAGCCCAGCTAGGAAGATTAGCAACTTGCACAAGAGAAAAATTGTAATGCTCCAAAAACAAAAAAGCTTTCTGATTGGAAAAAATTGTAATGCAACCTTTGGTAGACAACTAGAAACATTAGCAGCTTACAGTGAAGAGAATGGATGATTTTTCATTTGACTTCAACATAATATGCAAATGAATTGTTCTAGACCCTTCAAATAACTTATCTACCCTATATTCTCATGTCTGAATGTGATCACGCTAACTTGGAGTTCAAACTTTACTTATTATAAACTTCAATTTTCTGAGTGCAGCAACCAAACTGATTCACTAGGGTTTTGGCCATCCATCTATCATTGAGGTTGCTTGAGAACTTCAGTCACATTTGAGAAACTTGACATCCTCAGAGAATTTGATCTCAGATGATGAGTTTTATGCAAATATAGGAAGTAACCAGCCAATTTTTTATATGGCCTCAGTGAGCAGCTAAGCCTACATTGATGCCAATCATTCACTGATTGAGATGAATGAAGGAGATGGCACTGGAATGCTATATTTATTAGATCTAAATAATTACCAATAATAGGCTCTATTTGGTTGTTTCTGCTTCCACCTTATGAAGGTTGCCAATGCACTAAAGAAAACAACCTTTCTTTTTCTTACATGGGTAATAGATGTATATAAGATAACATACAGCAAAACAGTATTTGAGAGTCACTTCACATTGATTTCATTTTGTCCAAAACTCAATTTTGTATCTGCTTCTTGTAAATAAGTCTGTGTTCACTTTGCTTACTAACCCATAATGTCACCAGCAATGGAGCTTACTCAGTTTTCTACAAAGCATAAAACAAATAAGTTTCCTGTGATTCTGAATTTCTCTCAATCAAATCGCCCTAATGTATTAGTTTGAAATTGATTACAAACTGCTTTCTTCCAAAACCCACCTATTGCACATGGTGAGAAATTTTGTATAATACATACATTCCATTTTTTTACTTGTTTGAAATATGTTGGAAAATAAACTATACAAATAATGGAACTTAAACAGAAAATTACCATTGAATTTATAAATCACAGTGTCAAGGTATAGATTTACAAAAATAAAAAAAATAAAAAATATAGTCACTAGAACATTTTAACTAATATTTCTTAGGTTAAGGGATATATAAGATGCTACCACTTATGCCTCTATCTAATGTGGGTTATTTAATCATTATATAGGATTTAATAAAAAAATTTGTAGTTTATAGTATTTTTTTTATTAGTTTCTAGTTTTTATATTTAGTTTTTATTCTCACAATAATATTTATTAAATTTGTGTTTTAAGCTTTATAGGTAGGTGTTATTTTATTTTAACGGTTACAGAATCAACATAATATAAATAAAATTTACTTAAATGTGTCGTTTTTATTTTTTTTACTTCACTGGAAATATTTAAGATATTATAAATAATAGTAAAATAAACAATACGAAAAATATAATACTTAAAATAATTAAAAAAATTAAAAAAATACAAGATTTTGAATTTAATTAAAAAAAACTATATTACAAATAGCCTAAATATACTTTTACCAAGAAAGTTTGATTTAAAAATATCATTTAAATGTATCTCTTTACTTGTTTCTATATTTATAGGTTATTTTAATAAATAATTTACTCAACATTTATAATTTAATAAATTAGCTAAGTAATAATTTTTAGTAACTTCTAGTTATTGGTATTTTTTTTTATTTTTCACCTAATTTTTCAAGCATAACCTAATTAACTAAAACAAAACATAAAAAAGGTAAAATCTACAATAATAATAAAATTTATATCTAAAGTCATACGGCAAAACCAATTGAAAAGTTTGTTGTTTATAGATAAAAAGCCTTCAAAATAAACCTACTAGATTTTGGGGTTTGATGAAATTATTAACTAAAATATGCAAAATGATAAATTAGTATATTTATACAATATTTTATATTAATTTTAATTTTTTTAATTGTAAAACATGGTAATATTTCATTTATAGATTAATTAGTTCTTTATATTCCTTTTACTTTCAATATATATGTATGAGGGAATATCTAATTTAATAAAAGAGTAAAATTGAAGAAAAACTCTACCTTGTGTAAAAATAATAAGAGAATCATATACGATGAGTGGATGAAGAGAAAAAAAATATAATAAAATAATTTTTATGTAAAAAAAAATAGAGTAAAGATAGATTTAAACAATGTTATAAGTGTTTCAAAAGAATGTTATAAATTACTTTACCAAGCTCTATTAGTAAAGTTGATGGACTTGTCTATTTAAGTATATCAGCATATAAATTTTTGTATTATAAAAAATTATTTTTATAGTTCCGATATTGTAAATGGATTTTAATATTTTTCAAATCATATATATCTTGTAAACCTACAAGTTAAACGAGTTAATTACACCTGTAAAATATACATTGAAATTTTTTACCATTGATTTGCATAATAGTAATCTACGAAACACATTAAATAATGCACACCTGATAAAAGTAAAAAAAAAAAAAAAAAAAGCGTTAAATTAAACTTGATGATACGGAGCTACGAGTAACTAACTAAGTTTAAAAACAAAATTTGTTTAGCTCACGGATTTGTGTGGGTTGGATAAAAGAAACACAAATTTATCAAAAAAAACTTTAAACTCATATACATGCAAACCGCGAGTTAAGGGATTTTTTTCCAAATACCTAGGTCTAAGTGTTTTAAAAAATGTTATAAATTACTTTTGCCAAGCACTATTAATAAAATATATGGACTTGTCCATTTAAGTATCAGCATAAATTTGTATTATAAAAAAATTATTTTTACAGTTTCGAAATTTTAAATAGATTTTAATATTTTTCAATCATATCTATCTCGTAAACCTACAATTTAAACGAGTTAATTGAACCTGTAAATATGCCTCGAAATTGTTTAGCATTCATGTGCATAATAATAATCTACTCAAAATACCTGATAAAAGTAAAAAGTAAATAAATTTAGAGTTAAATTGAACTTGATGATACAGGATTGTGGCTAACTCACAAAGTCAACAAATAAAATTTGGGCAATCGCTTCCTGTCCTATAGAAATTGTAATCTATGCAGTACAATTTTTAAAATATCGGAATTGTCCTTCACATTGTTATTTTGAAATAAAGGTACACTACAATGTCCATTAAAGAGACGTCTCATGAAAGTTAAAGATAGTTCATGTAACAATGATAAGTTATTATAAAAAAGAAAAATAAAGGAAAGTATAAGAATAAACAATATTGCTAACCATTAAGACCAAAGACAATTAATTAAATAGCGGAGCAATGTCAAGACAATTGAAAGAGTGTTGGAGAGAATAGGAACACCGAAGAATCATCCGGAGAAGTGGATGAGAAAAAAACATTATTAAGAGCGTTTAATCCTTTAATAGTTGTGGAATTTTTTTTATAATGGGTTGAGTTGTGGTATCCACGTTTTGGAAAGGTGAAAGGTTAAAGATATAGACAATGTCAGGAGTGAGAAGGTAAAAACATAAGAGAAAGTACAACATTCAAGACATGGACAATAAAGATGAAATGTGGAGAAAAGATCCTATTTTATCACTGTAAATACTGGAGAATATTTTAGATATTTCATTAATGTTATATAGTGCAGGTCACAATTTTGTACAGTACATGAAGCAACCACAAAAAAGTTTGTTTAACTTACAAATTGTGTGGGTTGGATAAAAATAAAATAAAACAAAATAAAAGTACCATTATTATTGCAATTTAAGAAACTAAGGATCGTGATAACCAGACGGTAGAGGGATTGTAGAATTATTTTGAGACATATGAACAAAGACTCATTGAGAGAGTTGGTACAAGATAAACAAAACAAAAATTACAAGTTAAAGTCATCAAGAAAGGTGATAATGAAAGAAAGGAATGGAAAAAGAATAAAGACAAAGGCAAAGGAAATTGTGAAAAGAAATCTAAATCCTGCAGCAAATATTTAAAGTCATGGTTGAGAAAGACTTTTTCATTATGAGATTTGTTAGGCTCTAATATCATTATTGGGTCTTTTAAGGATAACTCACACAAAATATTCAACAAAAATATGATTCATATAAGTGATTGACACCACTTTCAACCCAAAACCTTAAAGTAATGAATTTATAAGTAATATTTCTTACATGTTGCTCAACTTTCTCATTTTTACTCCCCTGTGAGAGACTCATACTTGGATTCTTAACATTACTCAATCTCTTAGTTTTGTCTTAAGAAAAAGAGAATATGATGTATAGATTAAATAAAGCAATATATAGTCTCAAGCAAACTTCAAAGGCTTGCAACAAGAGAATTAATACATTTATTCTATATTAGGACTTCTATAAATGTAATTGAATATTAAGTTTATATAAAGAAAGAGGAAGAGGCAAGTAAGATTTTAATTTGTATCTATGCAGGTAATTAATTTCCTAGTGGAAGGGAGTAATTCTAACAACTTGAACAGTTCAAGCTGCAAATAAAAATTAAGTTTGATATGGCAAACTTAGAAGAACTGATATACTTTCTTGGTTTGGAGTTTGTACATACTCTTAAAGGTATTATACTTCATTAATAGAAATATGGTATGAGATACTAAAGAGATTTGACTTAAAAGGGTTTAATTCTCCAAATATTCCAATAAAAGTGAACTTTACTTTGAAGAATTATGAGGATGAAGAGGTGATATACTCAACTCCATACAAAAGGTTGGTTGGATCAATGAGATATTTAAAATAATAGGTAGGATTTAGCATTTGTTGTTAGAGTAATAAAAAATTCATGTAAAACTAGGAAAGTCATAAATGATGACAACTAAAAGAGTAATGAGATATGTTAAAGGTCACCGAATTATGGAATTTTGTTTTTCACAAAACAATGTTAAAATCTATTTAGCTCTTTTGTTACTCAAATTTTGATTAGTGTTGTGATAAAGTGAAGTGTAGAGGTACAATTGGTTATATGTTTAACTTCTTAGGAACTTCCATTTCACATTGTTCTAAGAAGTAACCTATTTAGGAAGCAAAATACATTGCAAGATTATTCTTTGTATGTCAAGCACCTTGACTAGTAGCATTGATGGATGAATTACAAATCCATTATGAGAGGCATGCAAAATTGATCATCGATAACAAATCAGTAATTAATTTAGCCACTGTATGAAAGAAGAAAACACATTTCAACTATGTTTTATTTTCTTAAAGGGATAAATTAGTATTATGCAGATGTAAGATTAAGTTAATAGACATTCTCACGAACATTAAGAGCTAATAATTTTTTAATAAAATGTGAGGCCCATTACTGTGAGGCCTAAAAATGCAAACGTCCTGAGCACCACATTCGTTTGCCACATAGCTTGATTCTAGACTCGTTTCTTTTATCACGTGTGGCTTTTTCACTTGTACGCTTAATCACTTTACCATTTTGTTAGGGATTTGCAAGTCTTCAGCAGAGTCGTGGTTTTCCATAACAAGTGAGAAAAATCCAGTGAAGAAGATGAGTGTTTTACTGAAGGAAGGAGAATGTTTGCTGATCAAGAAGTAAGAAGGAAGAAGGCAGCACTAGAGTATGAACGTGAGGAGCACAAAAAAAGAACCAAGAAGGAAACAAGAGGTAAAGTTCTATAGTTTGAAACTAAGTAATTTTTATTTTCTAAAATTTTGTATTACAACTGTGGAAACCCGTATTTATATGAGTTTTCTATATAAGTTAGTTTTATACTCACCATCCCAAGCTTGTCCATGATAGTTTTGAAGCTCTGTCCACTTCGGGTTTTTGTGAAAACATATATCAGTTGATCTGTAGATTTAGGTAGTAAATAGAGAAGTTTTACTTGAATCTTCTCCTGCACAACATGGTAATCAATATCGATGTGCTTTGTGTGTTCATGAAAAGTAGGATTCTGTGCAATGTGACAAGCTAATTGGTGTTACAGTATAGAGCAGCTGGAGCAATGCTTCAGATGTTTAGGCCATCTAGAATATATTTGATCCATTAGATTTCACATGTAGTGATAGTTAAGGTTTGTATTATGCCTCTGAGGAGGATTTGGATACTGTTGATTGTTTCTTTGATTTCCAGGAAATCAAAGAATCTCCTAGAAATATACAATAGCCAGTGGTTGATCTTCTTGTCTATGGACAAGATGCCCAAATCTGAGTCACTGAATGCCTTACCTGTATTTCACTGTTAACTGAAAAATAATCCTTTAGCAGGGTTAGCTTTAATATACCTTAGAATATATTGGATAACTTGTACAAATTGGCTAAGAAGATGAACACCAAAGGTTATGTCTAGGTATGGTGTTGGACAAATATGGGAGTTTTCAATGAGTCTTCTGTAAGACTCTATAGATTCTGTAGTTTCTCTACATCTTCAAAGATAATCTTATTATTAGTCATAAGAGGAGTAATGTGGGGTTTACTACCAAGCATTCCAATCTCATTCAAAGTGTCAAGGGTATATTTCCTTTGACATAAATGTATCCCTTTGTTTGCTCTGGACACTTTTAATCCTAAGAAGTATTTGACTTCTCCATGGTCTTTAATCTTGAAAGAACAGTTTAATACTTCCTTAATCATCTTTATTTCTGATAAACAATTTCCTACAAGAATAATCTCATCCACATATACAAGAATAACAGTAAAATTGTTTTTAGTTTTTCTAATAAAAAATGAGTAATCTGATTTGGATTGAATAAAATCAATATTTGTAAGAAAAAGAAGAAAGTTTAGCAAACCACTGTCTACTTGCTTGTGTCAGTCCATATAGAGATTTTGTGAGCCTACATACTTGATTTGGTATTTCTGTTTTAAAGGCTGGTGGAGGTGTCATAAACACTTCTTCATTTAAGTCTCCATGTAGAAAAGCATTATCAACATCTTGTTGATGTAAATTCCAATTCTTAGCAGTTGCAACTGCTAGGAGAATTCTTACTATAAGTGAAAAGGTATTTCTAAGTAGTCAATGTTTTCTCTCTAGTAGACCTTTTGAGTGTTTGATCATCAATTTGTTGTCTTTCATTTTTCATGTTGTCCTGTCTATAAGTATTCTCATTTTCACTGATATTTCTGTCGGTTTCAATTTCCAAATTATTGTTGTCAAAATTGTGATTAAAAGATTCCTTAAAAAAATCAAAATCTCCTTAGAACAATATTTTCAATTTGTTCTTCATTGTTAAGGTTGAGTATGGATTATTTTATATGGAAAAATATTTTCATAGAAGATAACATTTTTGTTTATAAAAATCTCACTGTTATTGGTATCTAGAACCATATATCCTTTAATTCCAGTTTTAAATGTGAGAAAAACATATTTTCTTGTCCTAGGTTCAAGTTTGATTCTATTTCCATCACGTGTAGAGGCAAAACATAAGGATTTATATATTAACTCCTTTGTAGTTGATAATAACATATGGAAGCCTATTTATAAGATAAAAAGCATGAGCTACAACGTATGATCAGTAGGCTTTAGGTAGACCTGATTGAATCATAAGACTAGGAGTAATGTTTAGAATATGTTGATGCTTCCTTTCAACAGTAGAGTTCTATTGAGGAGTTTCAACACAAGTCCTTTGATGTAAAATACCAAACTTATCAAAAACAATGCTAGAAAAAACTATTTGTCATTATCAGATATGATAGTTTGATATTTTTTCCTAGCTGATTTTTACCACAACTAACAAAAATGTGCAATAAAGATCCAATTTTAGATTTAACTTTCATTAGATATATCCAAGTATTTCTAGTATAGTCTTCCACTATAGTTAGAAAATATTTATGGCCATGAACAATGGAAATATTAACAAGGCCCCATATATCAGTATGAATTAAATCAAATGCATTCAAGGAACTAATGTCAATATGTTGGAAAGGAAGTTTATGTTGCTCAGAAAAATGACATATATCACAAATAGATCCAAAACTAGATTGTACATAAGAAAACTTATTACAAATATGTTCAATAACTTTGTTTCTAGGATGTCCTAGTCGATAATTCCATATGTCACTGCTAATTTCTTTACATTTAAGCATTGTGTTTACAAAATAGCTTTTTCCTTAAAGTTAGAAAATTCGTCAATAGAATCATGTATGTAGTACAGTGTATGAACGAGGTCAACTTGTTATATCTGGCAATGCTTAGAATAGAAAATTAGCTTACAATTCAAATCCTCAGTTAATCTATGAATAGATATTATATTAAATGAAAAGTAAGGAATATACAGTACATTAAAAATAACAAATTCTTTTGAGAACTGAATTGTTCCAGCATAATAGGATTTAATAGATGAACAATGAGGAAGCTTAATATTTACTGGTTTAATTTTATAAATGGTAACAAAATGCCTTTTATTATAACTGACATGCTAAGTAGCACCCATGAATTTGTACCTTTTATTTGTGTTTTTGATGAAGTTCTCACCACTATATCCCTGTATTTGATTGATGTTGTGACTTGAAGATCTGTCAAGTAATTGTAATAGCTTTTGTATTCGATCTTCAATGAAGGGATGCTTTTGGGTATCTTTTTCTTTGTTTCCATAATTCTATGCGTTCTCACTCTTCACGATCTGATTGCAATTATTGTCAACGTTTGTTGAAGTTCACTCCCTTGTTTGTGTCATGGAAGATATCCATGCTTAGAATAACATTTATCAATTGTATGATTCATCTTATGACAATAGGATTATTGTTTTCCTTGATTGTTGAACCTTCCTCTACCTCTTCCTTGATTCTCTCCACGCCAATTATTTTCTTTTCTTAGTTTGCTTCCAAGAATTTTGATCTTGTTGTCTTCATGTATATGATTGCTTCTCAATAAAATTGAACAAAATCTTAGTTTTAGTAGAAGTATTAGTACATGTAAGTTGTCTCTCTTGTGGAATAACAAGAGAGAAAATTTTGTTTATGTTAGGCAGAGGTTTCATCATGATAACCAAATTAAAGGAAACCAAGAAAAATAACAGCATAAGTAGAGCAGACCTTAATTTGTTCTGATATCATAATAAAACGCGAGGCCCATTAATGTGAGACCCAACAAAATGAAAACGTCCTAAGCACCACAATCATTTGTCCTGTAACTTGATTCTAGACTCTTCTCTTTTATCTCGCATGGCTTTTTCACTTGTACACTTAATCACTTTACCATTTTAATAGGGTTTCGCAAGTCTTGAACGGAGCCGTGGTTTTCCATAACGAGTGAGAAAAATCTAGTTAAGAAGATAAGCATTTTACTGAAAGAAGGAGAATATTTGTAGATTAAAAATAAGAAAGAAGGCACTACTGGAGTATGAACGTGAGAAAAAAAAAAAAAAAAATAAGAGGTAGAATTTTATATTTTGAAACTAAGTATTTTTTATTTTGTGAAAATGTGTATTATAACTATGAAAATCTGTATTTATATGGATATTCTGTATAAGTTAATTTTATAGTGATTTTACCGGTCTTAATAATTTATTAAGTCGAAGATTATTTTGGAGTTGTTTCTTGATTTGATTAAGTGACTGTAATTAATCGAAGTTTTTTTTATTTTTTCTAAATAAATTTATTATAATATTTTTAGACAGTATGAATGTCAACCAATAACGTAGACAACTTTCATTCATTTTTTTTCTTCTCCATTTAATAATTCTAAATTGATTTAGGTAAGAAAATCTGAATCTATATCAATTCAAACTCTAATAATAATAATAATAATAATAATAATAATAATAATAATAATAATAGGTTGTGGAGAATATAAATGTTTTAAGTACTTGAGTTAAAAATAATTTTTTATTTTGTAATTTATATAATAAATGTTAGACATTAAAAGATAAATGCAAATTATTGAAGTAAAATTCCTTAAAATTTTGTTTAGAGTGATCCCGTTACTTATAAGACGTAAGCATAGTCCTTATAACTGAAATAAATTAACAAAAATTGACAACATAAAGTATAATCAAATTAGTAAGAAAATCAAGTAAATGTACAACTAAAATAATCGTGTTAACTTATATTTGAGGACTAAAATGATACTATATAATTAAATATTTTATTAGTTTTGAGTTACTAATCTGAATGTTGGGAACACATGTCGTTAAAAGTGGCACAATAGGGGGTCTGGTCAGTTCAATATCATAAATCACCTAATAAATTTTGTGTTGACTAGATCTGGTCCATATTTTAAATAAACTATAATTTAAAATTTATTCATTTTATGTTAAACCAATGAACTATTTTGACATAATTAAAAAATAAATATTAAATTAAAAACGAAAGACTAAAAGTGCAAACAAAACTTTTAAATTTTGGTCACAATTATTTCACTCATGTTTCACCCGTGTTTCAAACTTTTTTTGGACCACTATATATCATTAAGTTTGACAGTTATACCTGACAAACCATTTATTCTTTGGTCTCAAATGTAGAAGAAAGTTTTGGACTTGCTTTATTCAAATTTATTTGGGTTTGACGCTGGAGCCAACCGGGCCAGTAATATTCTATATTCAGAACATAATTTCACGAGTTTTCCCATAAATGTTTCCAAGAAATAAAATTAAGAAAAAATTACATTTCATAAATAGTAAAAAAATAAAGAAAAAATTCTCTAAATCAACTTAAGCATTATAACACATCGAAGAACATGCACTAGTTTTATTGCTTTGCTTCTAACTATCAATATAAGCTCATAAATGAGCACGTGATTTTGTTTTGTTGAAAATCAAATAGCATTTTTTCTTTTTTCAATAGCGTCTTTGAGGGAATCTATTTGATTCACATTAACACTGTGACATAATTTATTATACTTGCGAAAATGAGAGTGGAAAGAGTTGAAGTAGTGTTTACGTTTAGATACACTAATTAGAGTAAAAAGGGAGACAGGAAAAAAAAAAAAAAAAAGGGAGGGGAGGTATCTTTAGTTCTAAGAAAGAAAAAAAAAAGAAATTTACAGTGTTTAAGAAATATTATTA
>Ga0099824_1007477_pt1 | contig 14449 bp, 9 predicted proteins | sample SiratrowhiteBW_FD_76837 | JGI IMG/M metagenome (GOLD analysis project Ga0099824, IMG submission 76837) | Root nodule microbial communities of legume samples collected from California, USA - Siratro white BW | ecosystem: Host-associated > Plants > Roots > Nodule | place: USA: California...
GTATTGCTTTATTACACTTACACAATGAGTTGATACTAAATTTAAAGTAATACCTCTTGACTTTCCAATTACAATATTAAATGGACATAAAGCCAAATCCCCTTTAAATGCTCAATGGTCACATAACAAAAATAGTACATATATAAACAAGAATAATGTTCATGTTTGGTAACTTGCACTCCTTCATCTAGTAACACTTTATTTTGAATTATTATTATTTAACTCTTGGTTCATACCATTTATTCTGGTCTTAGGTTGGTTTGAGTGGGGCACTGGAAACATTGTGTGGGCAAGGATTTGGTGCAAAGGAATACCATATACTGGGAATTTACCTACAAGCCTCATGCATCATATCTCTCATTTTTTCCATCATTATATCCATTATTTGGTTCTATACAGAACCAATCCTAGTGTTGCTTCACCAATCTCGTGACATTGCAAGAACGGCTGCTCTTTATATGAGGTTTTTTATCCCGGGATTGTTTGCATATAGCTTCTTGCAAAACATCTTGAGGTTTCTTCAGACACAATCTGTAGTAATGCCATTGGTTGTACTCTCAGCTCTTCCATTCTTTGTTCATATTGGCATTGCATATGGCTTGGTTCAAGGGTCTGGTCTCAGTTTCACTGGTGCACCACTTGCAGCTTCTATTTCACTATGGATATCAATGCTGTTACTAGCCTTGTATGTACTGTATGCCAAGAATTTCAAGCGGACATGGCAAGGATTTTCAATGGATTCATTCCATTACGTACTTACAAACATGAAACTAGCTCTCCCCTCTGCAGCAATGGTTTGGTATGACTCACTAACGACCTTTAACTTTTGTTGCCCTTCAACTATTAATCTTATATAAGATTCTTCTAACTATCTGTTGTTTATGATATGCAAGTTTGGAGTATTGGGCTTTTGAAGTTTTGGTTTTCTTAGCTGGACTTTTGCCTGACTCACAGATAACAACTTCATTGATTGCAATTTGGTAAGGTTCTAATGGCTTTATATTTCTATTCCTAAGGTTCATGTAATTTAATATTGTTAATCTTCAAAAACTCTACAGTACAAATACGGAATTCATTGCCTACATGATCACTTATGGTCTCAGTGCAGCTGCAAGGTTAGTTGGTTGAATACATTCCCTATACTTGCATTGTTTCACATATTTCTAATACATGTATTGAAAAATTGAACTTTAATTTTAATAGCACAAGGGTATCCAATGAATTGGGAGCAGGCAACCCTGAACGAGCTAAACATGCAATGAATGTGACTCTGAAGCTCTCTCTCCTCCTTGGATTCTGTTTTGTTTTGGCACTTGGATTTGGTCATAATATCTGGATTCAGTTTTTCAGTGAAAGTTCTATTATCAAAGAGCAGTTTGCATCAGTGACACCTTTGCTTGCTCTTTCCATATTACTAGATGCCATCCAAGGTGTCTTGTCAGGTTTGAACTCCTCATTACTTTGAACCTGCTATCATTTGACCTTGAACATTAACTAAAAGTTCTTCAGAGGTAACTTGTGTTTAATGCTGCAGGGGTGACCAGAGGATGTGGCTGGCAGCACTTGGCTGTTTACATTAACCTTGCAACTTTCTATCTTATTGGTCTGCCAATTTCATGTTTCCTAGGCTTTAAGACCAGCTTGCAGTATAAGGTAAATAAAACATTTAATGCACATTCTGGTTATGTATGTTTGTTCTTATATAAAAAAGAATCATCTTGATTCTGAGAAGCAGTTTGCCTTCACTAGTTTTTCTAACATATTTGTCTTGACTTTGCTTTATGATACAGGGTTTATGGATTGGTCTGATCTGTGGAATGCTTTGTCAGTCTGTGACTCTCTTCATTTTCATAAGGCGTGCAAATGGTCTAAATTGGATCTTTCCCACGAAGACAGAGAGAAAGACCATCCTCTTCTTATCTAAACTTTTGCCAAACTGACACTGAATTTATGAAAAGGAAAAAGTTCATATTTTATTTGTAAAAGATGATGACTCATGGGTTGGAATAAGCATAGCCAAGAGATTAGAACATTAGCGTTAATTCCAAAGGAGTTTGGACTAAAATAAATATGTTTTTATGAAATCTAATCTTCAACCCCTCTAAATATGCTTGAATTGTTTGATTTGGGTGAAATTATGTGATGAATTCTTTTATCCTATAGGAGCTATTCAGCTCAACGAGTCATCAACAAATTCATATAACAAATTATAACACTATTTTAACAAAAAAAGTAATCTTAATCTAATCAATTTATGAGTATTTTTTTTCATATATTACTCTTACTTCTTTCAACTTAATATGAAACTCTAACTTACACTTTTGAGTGTAAAACTAGACTCCAATACTTAATCATTCTCATAATAATTGTTATCACCTAATTCGAAAAATTAATAAACAAGAGGTTAAATAAAGAATTTTGGTTAGTCGAACATACAAAACAATATCCCAACCAGCTTGTTCAACCAAATATAATAATTTTATTACAATCTAAGTTCTCATATGGACAAGTTGAGATTGGAGGCAGAATCAGACAAAAGACTAACATACTCGTGAAGAATATTCTGATAATGGATACTAAACTCAGGACGAATTCTTCATGCACCTCGTCCTACTACCTCCATACCACATATAAAAAATCTATTATATCCTTGTTTAAAATTTTGTAAAAGTCAACATTACTCTCCACCTCCTTCACTTCTTGATAAAATTAATATTTTATAAATGGGGTAACTACATCATATATATTTGATTGGATGGAGTGGAATCTCGATTATATTTGATTTTGAAATATAAATCGGATGATACCACATCTAATTTACTTTTTAAATATATATATATATATATTTTAAAAATAAATCGGATGAGGTGTCATCCGGTTTATATTTCAAAAATATAAAATGTAGACTGGATGACACCTAATTTGGTTTACATTTTTTAAAAATGGGATGGAATCCTGTTTACATTTGATTTTGAAATGTAAACCGAATGACACCTCATCCGATTTACATTTTTTGTAAGTAAATCGGATGACATCTTATTCGGTTTTTTTTTTTTTAAATATAAACCGGACACTTTATTTTAAAATGTAAACTAAATTGCACCTCATTCGGTTTACATTTTTTTTAAATGCCCATTTTGGTTGTTTCCATAAAGTCAATATTGGATTTTAAAGTTTTATGGAGGTGCAGGAAGAATTTGTCTAGACTCAGTACAAACACACGATCCGCTTGAAACTTTGAAAGCCCAAACACAAATTATTTCTCATATTTTTTTTATGACTAAACACAATATTTGTGAATCTTTAAGGCTTTGTTTGGTTGGGGGAGTAGATTTGTGGTAATGGATTTGAAGGGATTTGAGTGGATTGTGTGTGGAAAGTAAGGTTGTTAAGATTAATGGATAAATAGTAAGATTTGAAGAGTGTTGAGGGGAATGATTATGAAAGTTTGGGAATGATTTGATAGATGTTATAGATTTGTTTTAATTTTTTTAATTGATATATTTCTGAAATTACTAACTGACCCTTGTGGAATAAGATGGTAAAAAATTTAAAATGAATTGGATGAAATTAACTTTAATATAAAAATTGAATCAACTTAACTAGATATTTTTCAAGTAGGCTGGTAATGATTTTATCTAACCGAACCCCTGAACATCCTTATTTTTGTGTTTTAATAATTTTACATTTAAAAAAATTATTTTTAAGATGAATAAAAAAATATTTAAATAACATCTTCTCTCCTTAATTTCATCATAAATATTGAATCAAATAAGGAGACAAAAACATATGTTTTCCTTATTTTCTTCAATTAAACATTAAATAAACATGTTTTGGTGGATGAAAAAAAAAAGAATAAACAGAAAACAAAATATCATGTATAATGTATTTTTATTGTTTCTTTTATAAAGTAAACAAATTTTATTGATTTAATTATTTTAAGTCAATAATATAATTATGAATGGATAGATTGTATTAAGTATGGGTAGATTAAAGGAAGATTAATTATATTATAACTATTTTGGAAAAAAGAAAAGTATTATGAATGAAAAAAATATATAATTATTAGAATCAATTATTTGAAAAATTATGATTCAATTAAAAAATGTATAAATCAGCTTAATTTTCATATATAATATATATATTATTACAATAAGTATTCATTAATGTTATTATATATATATATATATATATTATTACAATAAATATTCATTAATGCTAATAATTGTTTCTTGTTTATAATTTATATCTTTCTTTATATTTTTCTAATTAATTTAGTATGATAAAATTAATTAAAAAAGAATTAATGCTAAAGTGCACATGGCAAACCTTAAACCCACTTAAAGAGATATTTTGTAATTTCTAAAGTTATGACGTACTTATAAGGATATTTCTTAATTTTCATCCAGTAAGTACCATTTAGATCCTCCTAAATCTCTTAACATCTCGTCCTACAAATCCCTCCTAATCCATTCTCTCAAATTAGGTCAACCAAACAGAATTTATTCACCACAATCCATCATCTTCTACAATAAATTTACTCAAATTTATTGAACCAAACAGGCACTAACAAGTAGGTTTAAGAAATTATCTGTGATAAAGTAATCTTTGGCCATATTTTTGTAAAATTACCAATCATTGAAGTGGTTCCTCATCAAACACATACACACATGGATAGCATAGAGCGGATGAAACAGGAGACAGAGAAGATGGAAGAAGGTCCCAGTTCAGATAGCACAGCAACACCTCTATTAAGGGTAACTGATGATGGAGAAGAAAACACAAGACCCCAAGTTTGGGGGTGGTTGAATAGAGTGTTGGACATGGAAGAGACCAAGCATCAAATCTTGTTTTCACTTCCAATGATTCTTACTAACATATTCTATTACTTGATCACTTCGGTTTCTGTCATGCTAGCAGGTCACCTTGGAGAGCTTCAGCTTGCTGGTGCTACTCTTGCAAACTCATGGTTCAATGTCACTGGCTCTGCAGTCATGGTAATTCCTCTCTCTCTTCTCAAAAGCCTTTCTTGCAATATAATAAACAACCATTTTTTAACAAAACTTTTGTTTTTAACCTCTTTATTTATGCACTTAGTTCGTAGAATAGAAGAATCATGCTAGTAGATATGACAAGCATTTCAATTTCAGCAGTTGCTGTGAGGAGAGTTTCACAAATCACTATAAATTGTCTCATAGCTTGTTGTACTAAATGCAATTAAAGTAAATGTTGTTACTAGATTAAACTCCTTCATCGTACCTTTATTCTATTCGTAGATTGGTTTGAGTGGGGCATTGGAAACACTGTGTGGGCAAGGATTTGGTGCAAAGGAATACCAAGTGTTGGGAATTTACCTACAGGCCTCTTGCATCATATCTCTTACGTTTTCCATCATTGTATCCATTATCTGGTTCTATACAGAACCTGTCCTAGTGTTTCTTCATCAATCTCAGGACATTGCAAGAACAACTGCTCTTTATATGAAGTTTTTGATCCCAGGACTATTGGCATATAGCTTCTTGCAAAATATCCTGAGGTTTCTGCAGACACAATCTGTGGTAATGCCATTGGTTGTACTTTCAGCACTTCCATTGTTGGTTCATATTGGTATTGCATATGCCTTGGTCCAGTGGTCAGGTCTGAGTTTTACTGGTGCACCAGTTGCAGCTTCTATTTCACAATGGATATCAATGCTATTATTGGCCTTTTATGTCATGTATGCTAAGAAGTTCAAGAAGACATGGCAAGGGTTTTCAACTCATTCATTCCATTACGTATTAACAAACATTAAACTGGCCCTGCCCTCTGCTGCAATGGTATGGTACGAGTCACTAACAACCCTTCACTTTACTAGTCCTTTTCACTATTAATCTTTGCTAAATGAGGAGAAGTAGCCTAATTTGCTGAAGATAAACGATATAGCTTGTATATTGAAACACTTTCTGCAGTTCAAATTATGAGAATGTTATTGGAATTTAATGCAATAATCTAAGTTCCTTAATTATATCATCACACTATCTGTTGTTTATGCTATGCAAGTTTGGAGTACTGGGCTTTTGAAGTTCTGGTTTTCTTGGGTGGCTTATTGCCCAACTCACAGATAACAACTTCGTTGGTTGCAATATGGTATAATTCCAATAGCTTTATTCTTTTGTTCCTCCAAAACAACTCAAAAGATTCATATAATTTATTATTGTCATAATCTTCAAAAAAATCTGCAGTTTAAACACACAATTCATTGCATACATGATCCCTATTGGTCTCGGAGCGGCTGCAAGGTTAGTTGGTTGAACACATTCTTCTTTGCTTGCATTGTCACATGTGTTCTGAATCAACATTATAGTACATGAATTTAAGAGTTGAAATTCAACTTATACAGCACAAGGGTATCCAATGAACTGGGAGCAGGCAACCCGGAAGGAGCTAAACATGCAATGAATGTCACTGTCAAGCTCTCTTTCCTCCTTAGTTTCTGCTTTGCTTTGGCACTTGGATTTGGACATAATATCTGGATTCAGCTTTTCAGTGATAGTTCTAAAATTAAAGATGAGTTCACTTCAGTGACACCCTTGCTTGCCATTTCCATAGTACTAGATGCTGTCCAAGGTGTCATGCAAGGTTTGAATTTCTTAAATTGTACTAACATCTTTGATGTTTGAAAGAACTATGTATCTGAAAAGTTGTTGTAAAAGTTAGAAAACAAAGAAATTATATGAAATCTGAAAAAACATCAAATTCTTAGGTGAAAATTGTGTTTGATACTACAGGAGCAGCCAGAGGATGTGGCCTGCAACACTCCACTGCATATATTAATCTTGCAACTTTTTATCTTGTCGGTTTGCCAATATCATGTTTCCTGGGATTTAAGACCAATTTGCAGTATAAGGTAAATAAAATATTTATTACACATTCTTTCTGATTCATTTTGTTCTGATATCTTGAAGAATCATCTTGATTCTAGAGACTTTTTTCATTCATAAGTTTTATTGTTGTTCTTGTATTAAAATCTATAGGGTTTATGGATTGGCCTCATTTGCGGGCTGCTATGTCAAGTTGGAACACTCTTCCTTTTCTTAAGGCGTGCCAAATGGACCAAACTGGATCTTCTTAGAGACAAAGATGAAGGCCCTCATCCTCTTGTTTAATTCATTGTCTTCCAAACTGGCACTGAATTTATGAAGAAAAGATTATCACAAAATGGGGTGAACTTGATTTTGGTAAAACGTTTCTTGCTTATACTCATTTTGAGAATACTATAAACTAAGCAACTAAGAAATTCTGCCTCTAAAAAGTCACTTGATTGACGAGAGAATAATTTCTCACATAAAGAATTGGAACCTCTATTTTCTTTCCCTGCATTCTTCATTCGGAAACTCTACTCTACACAAGACTTTTAACAATGGTTAAAAAAACTTTTAAAAATAGTTATGGAGTCATAGTTAATAAGAACATGTAAGTTCTATAGTTCAACAATGATTTAAATCTCATTATTAAATAGCATTTTAACAACGATTTTATTCAAGATCGCAGCCGTAAGGAAACTCAATAAAGACAAATTAGTCATCGAAATAAAAAACAAATTTTTAAGTCATGAAAACAATGATGACTCTGGCTAAAATCATTGTTAAAACTCTCAAAAGAACGGTTAGGCAACAATTACTTTTAATCTAAAAATTGATCTAACAAGGAAGAACTTAAAATGAAATCATGAAAATTCACCCATCATAACGACATCATTACTTAGCAACAATCCTTTAGAAAAAAAATATTAAAAAAGTATATAGACAATAGTGATTACAATTTTTTTTAGGAAATTAAAAAGAATATTTATGTTAATAACTAATCTGCCAATGAATAATTGAGGGAAAGAAAAAAGGGAACGGTACATATTCATCATGCATATTATTTAGTGGTGGGTGATGACAGAGAAAAAGGATCCACAACAAAGAAAGAACAAGAAAAAAGAAAAAAAAAAAAAACTAATGGTATTAATTTACTCCAATTTATAGAGAGAGAAACCACAATAACACATTCACCAATCTAATTATTTTCATGTCAAAAAATAGAACGCTTCCATTAGCCTCATTCACGACCACAACATTAAGGTTCACTGAAAACCCAATTAAGCACACCCCACATGTTATTAAGGTTGTCGTTTTTTCTCTCTTGGTTTTAGCAAATCAACCTTTACACAAACAATTGACACAACGAAAATGAGTTCCAAAGAAGTTGCATTGATCCTCTTGGTTGCCACCATGTTCATGGCGAGCCATGGTCGTCGTGTAACTGTTCTTAGACACGATGCTTCTGTAGGGAACATGAAGGAGGACATTGAAGACGCGGGAAATGGTATGTCTCTGCATGTGATCCGACGTGAAAATGAGAATAACGGTAACAATGATGAAACATCAAAAAAACATTGTTATGCAAAGTGCATTGCAGGTTGCGTCAACCCTACTGACTCTAAAGCTGAGAATCTCTGTGCTAAGATGTGCCAAAATCAGTGCCATCTTTGAAACCCATCAATACACAATCTTATGAGAGTTTCAGTTTTCACCTCGTCAGTTTTCTATGTATCTATCGTTTCTCCATTTGATTTGTTTTTTTAATATTCTGGTTTATTACAAGGGTTTGTGTTATAGATAATGTGGGCGACTTTGTATAGATGTCTTAAATATTCAAATGTGAGTTTAAATTTCACATTTTAGATGAATTGAATAAAATTTTAAATTGAAAGTGTTTATATTTTTTTATATGTTTAGTCTAATAGTTAACTTTTATGATATTTTTCTCTCGAATTCTCAGCAAGGTTTATGTGAATGGTTGTAACCTCTAATGTCTTCTTGTTCCTTCAATCTAAGAGAGCATGGTATTTTTTTTTTTTTTTTTTTTATTCAATAAAGTTGAAATTTATTTTTTTTTTTTTTTTTTATTTTATAATTATTAAAAAAGTTTTTTCTATTTTTTTTTTATTTTTTTTATCTTTTATTTTTTTTTTTTTCTTTAATTTTAGAATGTATGGTTTTTTTTTTTTTTTTTTTTTGAATCAATAAAGTTGAAATTCAGTTGTAATGGTGCTTGATAATTTATAACTATGCAAAAAGTTTTGTCCATGTTTATTTTAGTTTTAAAATTTCAAAGGAAGAATAATTTCTATAGTAGGCAAAATCACTCGTTTTGCCTGTTACAACATGATCAAAATTTTCCATCACTTTCGGACAATTACTTCCATCCTATTTTTGAATCTGCAACTCCATAATTGAGTGTAATGACCGAACTATTTTATCAGCTTCTTTCTTATTAATTTTAATCCTGTTCTAAAATATTTATTCCAGAAAATATTTTATGTATTTTAAAAGTTTTATTCTATTCTGAAAAACATGTTTCAAGATGTATTTTATAAATTCTAAAAAGTACTTTTCAAAAAAATAATTCCAAAACAGGTAATCTGAAAGTTACTTTTAAAAAAAGGTGAAATAGTCATTTTAAGAATTTATGAGAGTACAGGTTCAAATTCAGGGGGTTCAGAAAGCAATTGCCTCAGTTTGCAGCCTTTTGAGGCACATGTTTGTTACTCCTCAATTCTGGTCCAATTGGTTAGAACTAAAAGTTATTCTCAATAACTATTTTAGAAGTTATTATCAGTAATTATTTTAAAAGTTGTTATTTATTTAATGATGATGAAATTGTTTTATAATGTGAATATTTTACTATATAACTCATTTTTAAAATACACAAAAAAATGTGACAATTAGAATAAATGTTTTATGTTTTAATTTTACTAAAAATTATCAAAAAAAAAGTACAAGATTCACATTGAATAAACAATCAATGAGAGCAAGCAATCATACAGCCATAGTAGGGAGGGAGGGTTAATATTAATAACACACTTATAATCATTCTTAGCATGAGTATGACCCAATATTAAATTCTAACGGTAAAGTGACGTCTTTTAATTAGTAGTATACTATTAAGTACCTAAATTAAAGTAAATAACATAAGTGCATGATATCACACATTGTATCAATAAAAAAAAGTTATTTAAGATAGGATGAAAATGTCAATGATTTGAAACAGGTGTATTTGAGTTTCAATGAAAAATGATGTCATTTTAGTAATTTAATTAGTTTTTAAAAGTAAAGATTTTAGAGGAAATAAGTGGTCATGTCCCATCATAATACTAATTTAAAATATGGTAACGTTATTGTACCCAACAATAATGTTCTTCAGATATTGGAAATTTCTAGTCTTCACCAATAAATTACAAGTACAAGATTAGATGAGAGTAATGGCTTCGTCAAGGTCAACATTCATCCATAAAATGTAATAATTAAGGTGTGTTTGGCTTTAATGTTTTCTTATAAAAAAATCCAATTTTGAAAACTATAACTATTTTGAATATAAAATAATTTAATTAAGTAATACTCGTATATTCTACTAAAATTCTAAAAGTGAGTATAAGACATAAATTAGTTATTAATACAAATTTTAAATACTTTACACCTGTCATATAATAAAAGAAAGACTTAATCAACTAAAAAAAAGTTAATCAACGGAAAACATGTATTAAAGTGGATGTGATTAACTCCTAACTGGGTAGTCTATTTCACCTACCAAACAGTCAATGAAAAAGCAAAACAAAGCATACATTTTGACTAACAAAAAACAAAGGATGACGACTAGAGGTTTGTTTCTTAAACTGGTAAATGACTAATTTTGTCTTTAATCTTAAATAATAAAAACTAATTTTAAAATTATATTTTAATAATCAAATAATTCTATAAATTTAATTCTTGAAAAATAGAATATTTATTTAGTTTTTCAAATTGATCTAAAAATTATAGTTTTATGATAAAATAATATCTAATTTCTTGTCGAATTCGTCTTTGAGATTATATTTTATTAATAATAAAATACAGTTACAAGACTTTTCAAACTTTTAGAAATTAAAATAATATTTTATTTCTCAGGAAAATTAATTATCGTTTACTCTTTCTTAACTCAATCATACAAATTTTATTATAGTCATTGTGGGACCCAAGGCATAAATGTGAATTGACGATCCAATCCCTCTTCCCATCATTGCTAATCTCTCTTAAAGCAGCCACACTATCCCTAAAAAAAAAAAAAATCCAACAATTCCAAATTAACATAAATATTTCCATCTAATATACAGTTAGGCATAATTTTGATGATTAATCTTTATGTAAAGTTAATAAAAATTTATTTTTCAGGTACAGTGAACCAATCTTATCATATATACTGAATCAATCTTATCATGAATATGAACAGAAGATACAGAAAAACTCCACCTTTCTTAATGACCAAATCTGGAACAATCTAACCATGTTGTATGGAATAACACCATTGTTAATGGGTCTGAAATGAGAATCGGAATACAATACCAAATAGATAAAGCATAAACAATAGAGTCCCGTGATGCTCTTATAGGACAAACATTTTCTTTCGTTTTCTTGTTCTTCTTACTATTGTTATTGTTTTTTAAACATTTTAATGAGTAGCATCGGTGAGGTTGCAAAGTTAAAAAGAAAATGTGACTCTGAATGATGATAGATGGCAGTGCTGGGCACTGTGGCACGTAGCTAGAGATGAGATACATGTCCCACCATATACGTTATATTAAAGAAGCTTTCTCAAACTTCAACTTCTCTAACTCTACCATTTGCCCACATGTAACTCTTCTCACGTAAACCCTCCGCGTTTAACACGCTTTGGTCCTACGTTACAAGCACCACAACGGTAACCAAGGAGAAAACTTTTTCTTTATATCAATCCTTTCCCATCACTTTTTTCTACACCTCTCTCTCTCCTCTCTCTCTCTGTCTGCAACATGGAACTTCAGATACGTGTGTTTTGTCTCTTGTCGTTTTTACTCTTGAGTCTCCTCTCGGAGTCTCAGGCATACACCTTCTACGTTGGGGGAAAAGATGGGTGGCTTTTGTACCCTTCTGAGAACTACAATCACTGGGCGGAAAGGATGAGGTTCCAAGTCAGTGACACTCTTGGTCAGTGATTTTCATTCTAAAGCTTCCAACTTTTTTGCTTGCTGGCTTCTGCATGCTTTTAACTTGTGTTGTTTTTTTTTTTTTTTGTGTGTTGATAGTTTTCAAGTACAAGAAGGGATCGGACTCGGTTTTGGTGGTGAACAAGGACGATTATGAGAAATGTAACAAGAAGAACCCGATCAAGAAGTTTGAGGATGGTGACTCCCAGTTTCAGTTTGATCGGTCGGGTCCCTTCTACTTCATCAGTGGAAAAGATGATAACTGTGAGAAGGGTCAGAAACTTATCATTGTGGTGTTGGCTGTGAGAGAGCCTCCTCCAAACACCCCCTATCTCCCAACTCCTCCCAAAACACCTTCACCTTATCATCCTCCTCCCTATGCTCCTTCACCTCCACAAACTCCTTCCCCTGTCTATCCTCCTCCCAATGTTCCCCTTCCCCCACAAGCTCCTTCCCCAAGTAACCATCCACATCCACCTTATCTTCCAACACCTCCCAAAGCTCCTTCCCCAAGTAACCATCCACATCCACCCTATGTTCCTTTACCTCCGAACACACCTTCTCCTTCTAATAATCCTCCAAAAGCTCCTTCCCCTGCCCACCAACCTTATGTCCCAATTCCTCCAAGCACTCCCTCTCCTATTTCTCAGCCACCCTATGCTCCAATCCCTCCAAAAACCCCTTCCCCTAGCCATCAACCACCCTTTGTTCCAATAGCCCCATCACCCTTTTCTCAAGCACCTTATGTGCAACCACCACCCAAAACTCCTTCTCCAACTTCCCAACCACCTTACATCCCATCACCTCCAAACACTCCTTCCCCAATATCTCAGCCACCTTCCATTTCCACACCACCATCCACCACTCCTTCTCCGATTTCCCAACCTCCCTACAATCCATCACCTTCAAACACTCCTTCCCCAACATCTCAATCACCCTACCCTTATGCCCCAACTCCAAATCCCAATTCCCCTGTCACCCAACCTCCATCATCATCATCACCATCCCCAACTTCCCTATCACCCTATCCATCCACCGTCCCTCCTCCATCATACCCACCTTCCCCCTTCGCTCCGGCGACTACACCCTCCGCCACGTCGCCACCATTGCCGTCTCTTTCTCCTTCATCATCAGTACCGGCAGCAACAAGCCCATCGCCGTCGTCTTCGTCGGGATCGTCCTCGAACGAAACGACACCGTCTCGGCCAAGCGGCGCGTCGTCTATATCACGTTTTGGAGTGTACTCACTAACCATTCTGGTCGGTGCTGTTCTTAGTACCATTCTTGGTTAGAGAACCACACTAGTTATTAGTATTAATTTTTGTTTTTGGAACTTGAATTTTTATTTTATTAATATTGTTATTTGAACATATGAGAGACGTGCATAATTAATTTTATATAGTATAATGAGAATAAAATATGAAATTTGTGTATCCATGGTTACCAATGTGGTTAGTTACTTTGGCAACTTATGTTGTTGCTCGAGCTTCTGAAAAAAAAAAAAAATCTTTTGAAGTCAATCATATAAAATGTCTATGAAATTTATATAATTTAAATTTTTGTAAATATGCTGTCGAATATGTTTTTAGATATTATGTTATAGGTTAAAATTAAGTGGTATGATGCTTTTTGAAATTGTATGATTTTTTTTATACAAAGTCTAACTAATAATAATATTATAAAAATTGAATTTATTAAATTTGAATTTTATAAATTATTTGCCTAATATATAGAGAGTTTTAATTGGAAATGCTTTAAAAATTAAAACTATAGAAAATTATAAAATTTTGTTCAAATTTGATTTTATAAAAAGTGGAGGGATGATTCTACGTTTCGAACACATATAAAGATTTTCTCGGTTATTTATCATAAGATATCTTTATTTATTAGAGCTTTATTCAATTAATTTCTTAATTTGATATTTACATATTTCAGCGATACAACTTTTCTTACCATTATGATATATAAAAAGATTATGACATATAAAAATATTACATACAACTTTTCTTACCACTATGATATATAAAAAGATTATGACATATAAAAATATTACATGTATATCAACACTTATCATCATCTACAATACAAAATATATTCACAATTTATCATTAGTAAAATACATCCTATCTCACATTATTTATTAAATAATATTTTTAGTTTAGATAAATTTTATTATATAAAAGTTAATTGAGTGACATAATTTTATTTAAAGTGAATTTTTAACAATGGAAAAAAGATTGTCTCATATTTTAGATCGGGTGAAATTTTAATTGAGTAAAAATTTCTAGTTTGAAGAATAAAATATTAAAGGAAAGATTTATATCTGTGCTTCATTTTCACCTAATTGATAATTTCTCAAGCGAATATATATATATATATATATATATATATATATATATATATATATATATATATATAAAAAAA
>Ga0099824_1007481_pt1 | contig 14445 bp, 12 predicted proteins | sample SiratrowhiteBW_FD_76837 | JGI IMG/M metagenome (GOLD analysis project Ga0099824, IMG submission 76837) | Root nodule microbial communities of legume samples collected from California, USA - Siratro white BW | ecosystem: Host-associated > Plants > Roots > Nodule | place: USA: California...
TAATATCATCTTTCGCTACCTATGCTCATTCTCTGTTTTACAGATCCCGTGTACAGGAACAACTTCTAAAGAGTATATGATGATCCCTCTAAGTTAATTATTTATATAAGTTGTTGCTAAGTACAGTCCGAGGAAATGCAGGAGAATCATGTACAGAGTTACTGCTTGAATTCTTGAAGGAACTTGAAACCTTTAAAAGAAAAAAGTTGAAGAGAAGAACGTCCTGTGAGTAAAGAATACGCGGATGAAGTTAGGGAAAACCATATTGCACCATATAAGCCCGAACCTAAACTTACAAAAGGATTTATTTTAATATTAACATCACTATTAGTTACTTGTTGCAGGTAAAAAGCAGTGGAACAGAAACCATTACACTAAAAATTGTAAACAATGACTGGCGTCATGTCTTCAGAGTAAGCAACCATAAGAAAAGTACGTTCTGAGCTATTTTCTTTTTCTTATTTTTAATTACTTTTGAAGTTTAACGTGGAAATCTTATGTTGGGTGCTGATGCAATTAAATAATGCTTAAATCTACTTTTGCTTATTGTAATTTCGTTTGGTCCTTTAAATTTTAAAAATTATACAATTTTGATCCAAGCTCCATATGTCATATAATTTGGTAAGAAGATATAATTGAACCGCGTAGATTAACAAATGAACTAAATTTTCTATGGAAACAAAATGAACTAAGATTAACATTGAGAAAGTGCTTTCTCGATCATTTTTCCAGTCCCAACGATTTCCAACATGAGTCTGGATTTTACGACATCATGAATAAGATTTTCTTGCAAATAATTGTGGCCTCTCCTTACTCTACTCAATGTGTCCGAGCCTGCCCAGCAGATGTATTAGAAATCATACCTTGAGACGGATGTAAAGTTAAACAAATTGCTTGTGCTCCAAGAACAGAGGACTGTGTTGGTCGTAAGAGTTGCCGCCTGTCCGACGGATTTCTTTAGTGTTAGATCACAAACTTCTCTAATATTTTCAATGAAACTCTTACCAATGAACGTACGATAAATTCGATTCTAGATGGCTTTGGCTATGGTAGTTTTACCCGATCCTCCCATTCCCCATATCCCTATCATACAGACTTTGCTGGAATGATTTTCAATACATCCAATCACCCTTTCCACGTGGGAGTCTAATCCAACAGGAAAATGAGTAACAGATAAGTCTTCATAGTCCAGCAATGTCCAAACGTGGCTAACGATTAGCTCTACAGGTTCAGCATCATGCCTTCAACATGAATGGTAATGCATTACGAAAAGTAAATATGATTCATTCAGTCTCAAACACGAGTAAGTACGAAGGATTCATCTGTTTACCTGCAATCTCTGCTATCCCAACCAGCGAAAGTTGCAGCTCTGAGTACACGGCTCCACCTGGACAATGCACGTTCCAATTGTTTTCCTGAATAGCTTTTTTGTGCACTTTCTTCCAACGTTTTTCTAAAATCACCCTTCTGTTCAAGTACATCCATTGGGTCAATCTCGTAATATACCGTCAGAATTATTTGGTCAAAAGTTTGGTAGCATTCAATGATTTTTTCAAGCTCACGAAGACTGCACGTAGATTTTGTGTATGATTTAGAGAAAACAATTATTGCAATCTTAGAGCCTGCTATTGCTCTCATGTGTTCTTCCAGCTTCATTCCGTCCTGCAGATTCTCCTTGTTAATGAAAGCTCTGACTTGAGCTTGTAAAAGAATGGAATGGAGATGAGAAACGAACTTTCAATAGTATTTTTATTGAGATTTTAATGAGAAACAAATAGATAATTCATAGTTTTTTTCTCTTTGGTTTATTGATTAAAGTGCTTAGCTCAAGCAAAAATATATTTTCAAAGGACATTACCTTTCTTATGAACTGTTTAAAGTAGGAAGTCCAACATTTCTTATTTGACAATTTTTGAAAGTAAATGTTTTATGCTCAATAATGGTAAAGATAACTTGGGCAAGTTTGACTAAAAGGCTTATGAGAGAATCTTCCTTGGCTATTCATTGCATGGTCATGCATATAGAGCATATAATAACATTACTAGAAAATTGTTGAATAATGATTGAAATTAGTGACCGAAAAAATTAATGACTATCAGTGACTGAATCGGTGACTGAGAAAATTGGGGCAGTTGCTTCCTGCACGATACACATTGCTTCCTGCACTTAACAAATTCTCAATATGCCAACAATCTCCTCATTATTTTTATTTTAAAATTTTTTTATTAAATGATTTTATCTCTCATACTGAGTCACTACGCAAATAAGTGCAATCAAGTAAAAAGTTGTTAACTTGTCCCATAAATATTAACAAAATTTCTTGATAAATAATAAAAAAAGCTAATAAATATTAAAAAATATTTATATTTTTTTTCAAACAACATTGAATTAGTTATCATAAAACTAAATATTTGAAAATAATGTGTTAAACTGAATTTTTTAAATTGTTGTAAATATCTTAACAACATCTAACATCATTTTTATTATTGTTAAAAAAATATAAGAGAGATATTTCTGTAAACATAAGAAGAAGAAAAATTATTTAATATATAAAATAACAGGGACATTATTGGTATTTTGGAAATTTTTTAAGTGCAGAAAACATTTTGTATCGTGTAGGAAGCAACTACTAAAATTCGGTCATAGATTCGATCACTGATTCGGTCACAGATTCGAACATTGATTTCGGTCACTAAAGTAGGTATCGGATAGTACCAAGTTTGGCATATAAAGTCTTGAACTATCGCGATATTCAGCTACTTAAAATACTTTCTTGGATCCCACCTGGTCTCTACCTTTCATCTCGTAGTGTATCAAACTGTGACTTTCCAACAACAAACACTAATATATTAACCTGGTTTCAACTATGTGAGACCTAGTACTCTTTCACCACAAGCATACTCATGATGGTTTCAATAATCAGATAACACAATGAACATTAAGTTATGTCATATGTATCTCAATTCATAAATTATACACAACATTCAAACAAATTCAATTAGTAATTAACAACATAACATACATGTAACTTTCTTTTATCTATATCAATAAAAATATATACTTTTACTATATATGTATACATATAAAATATTTAAATTATTACAAAATAGAATAAAATAAGAATTAAAGCGAAAACTTTAAATAAATATAATTTTGTTGAAACCAGAAATAAATTAAATAAAATAAACCATACCAGTGCGTAACTGAATATAAAATAAAATAAATAGGATTGATACGTAATTGGAGATAAAATAAGTAAATAAATAAAAGAATAGGACCGGTATGAAGCTGAGATAAAATAAATGAAATAAATAAAATAAACAGGGCCAATGGGTAACTGGAGATAAAATAAATAAAATATATAAGACCAGTGCAAAATTGGAAATAAAAGAAATAAAACAAATAGGACTAATGAGAAATCAGAGTTAAAATAAATATGATCAATGCATAACTAGAGATAAAATAAAGAAGTAAATAAATAAATAGGATAAATGCGAAATTAGAGATAAGATAAATGAAATAAATAAAAAAAATAGGACCAATGCGAAACTGAGGATAAAATAAATGAAATAAATAAATTAAACATGACCAATGCGTAACTGGAGATATAATAAATAGGACAAATGTGTAACTGATGATAAAATAAATAAAATAAATATGATCAGTAAGTAACTGAAGATAACACAAATAAAATAAGTAGGAAAACTAAGAGAGTAGGATAATATAGTTCAAGATAGTTCAAAATAAATCAAAGATTAAAAAAATACTCATAAGTTTATTAATATTGACATAAAAAGAGATTAACCTCACTTCTCCTTACCTTTAAATAGAGAGACACAATAAAAAGAGAGTTACAAATGCTTCTGGAAGGTTTAAGAATTCCCTACAAAACCTCTGTTTTTTTTTTTTTCTCTTTCTCTCTTTCTCTTTATTTGTTTCTGTTTTCTTTCTCTCTTTCTTTCTCCTTCTCTCTCTTTCTTATATTCTCTCTCTTCTACCTTTTCTTTACCCCACTCACACCTTACACTTAGTTACACTAATAACTTTTATTTTATTATTTATTTATTTTCTTAGGATTTATGTCTTGCTGCAATTAATGTTAGTGGATACTTTTAACACTTAAGTTTATCTCTTTAGACAAGTTCACACATCACATATCTTTTTTTTTTTAATTTAATTTTTTTATTTTTTAATTAATTATTTAAATAATTTTTTTCAATTCTTCTTCTTATTATAATAATAATATTTTTTCTTTTATTTGATATTGTTCTTTATTATTTCATTTTAGTGTTGTTTTCATTATAATATTTCTTAAAATCTACTTGCTCTATCTTTCATTGTTCATACTTTATCTATTCAGAATACAAAATATTTTTAACATAAAAATTTAATTGCAGGAATTAAAATATAAATTTTTCTAACACTGATGTTAGAATAATCATAAAATAACTATTATTATTATTTAAAATAGGGATGTTACATGGGATATAGATGAATTTTGGACATTAAGCTAGGTAAATAAAGAAGCTTGCCACGTAATCTAGGGTATGATGTGATTACAAACATGTCACCCACTTATGTCAGATGTTAACCTCTCATTTGAGAAGATTTTGGAAGCTTGTGATGCAAGCTTAGGGTTATGAAGCTTGTGACATAAACTAGAGTTAGGGTTAAGATTGAAACTTCTCCTACAAGGTTTGGACATTAAAGATGTGTATAAATATGAAATGGACATGTTAAGATCAGAGACATGCCCTATTAGCACTATATTTGCCAGAGTGAATGTCATCCAAATCTGGGCAATTATCTTCATGTCCTTTCTCTTTATTCGAGTGGTCTTCTAGTGGGTCTGGTCTCATAAGCCCAACCCCTCAAGCACAAGGCTCTGGCTACTACGGTCTCATCAAATCCATCATACCTAGATGTCAGCATCTGGTATATGCACTCATCATCTTCATCATTGAATTGGAATGGATCACTAAGGTATTAATTGATTGGGGGTTGAAGGGCACCCATCTTCCTCTAACTCTGGCTCTTCTCTCTTGAGCAATTTGTCTTTCCCCCCAAACATTGGCATAGAACTCATAAACTACCTCATGATCAAACTTTTGCAGAGGATTTTCCAGTTGCATCCAGTTTCTCCTCATGAGTTCATGTAGAAAATGGTCATGATCTCTTGTCTACAGTTGGACTTTTCTCTCTAGTATGAAGGACCAGCTCTTGATATTTCATATCTCTTTTCTTTCTCCTTGTCTTTGAAGATCTACCTGGTAGGCTATTCTCCAGATGAGTCTGTCCTCACTCTTTTGCCCTTGGAAGAGCCAGCAGATGTGCCCTTCAAGGTTCCAGTGACAGTGAACTTAGTTTTACCCATCTGCAAAATAAGCATTAGCCTTACAAATACTATGAATCACATCATTATATGCCTTTTTTGCCTTATTATCCCACACTCAAATATTCTCAATGCAAGCATTTCATCAAACACTTGGTGTGCATAGCATACAAAACAACAAAATGGGTGAGGGCATACATTCTAAGCCATAAATCAATGATAATCATGTTCCTCAACAGATAATTGACAACATTATTCCCAAATCAACCAGACATTCATCACATTCAATCACAAATTCACTTTCAAAAGCGGAACTAGGGTTTTGCAATCCAAATTGGGCATAAAAGCACAAATTAATCGGTTAAAAGAGACAAATTGAGACTAAGAATCACTTACCTCAAAGATTATGCAAGAAAATGCAGTGAAAATGGAAGATTTGGAAAGATTGAGCGAGAAATCGGAGAGAGTGAGCAAGGGACGGCGCAAATGAGCTTGGGAGTGAGCCCCACGTATAGGGTTTCACCTTTTTTAAAAACCAGAGCACGAAAATCTTGTCCGGGCAAGACCATCTAGCTCGGGCGAGGCTGACATGGCAGGCCCCATAAGTGACTTATCGCCCGGGTGAGAAATGCCTCGCTCACGCGAATACACTCCAATAAGCACCCTAATTTTTCGTTTAGGGCGACATCTAGCATGTCCGGGCGAAATGACTTGAGAGAGCACCCCAAATTTTTGCTTCAGCGAGACTATGGTCGCCTGGGCGAGAGTTGCAGTTCACACTTTTTTAATTTTATCTACAGAATTCGCCCAGACGAGACTTTCATCGCTCGGGCGAAAACACTCCTATAACTTTTTTTCAAACCCGAAACTCTTTTTCTTCCAAACTTCTTATTAATGATCTGAGGTCAATGCTAAATTGAAACAAAATAATACTAAAAATGAAAACACAAAATTTAGAACTCACAAACACTGGGTTGCCTCCCATGGAGCACTCGTTTAACGTCATATAGCGTGATGATCATAAATTGCTCAGATGGATTACTATGGTAAGACTTTCAATCTCACTACCAAGATAATGCTTTAGCCTCTGTCCATTTATAGTCTAACTCCTCTAAGACTCAGGATCTTCCAATTCCACTACACCATATGGTTGGACTTGCTTGACTAGGAAAGGGCCTGACCATTTAGACTTCAACTTTCCAAGAATGAAAACAATGAAACCAAAATAGAGTAAGCAAACAAACCTTACGTATTCTCACTTTCTTTTGTTTTTCCTCCTTGTGATTCTCTCCTTGATGGCTTTTCTTGCTAGTTCTTTTTTTACGTGTGAGAATTATCTATCTGCCGCCCTAGAGAGTCTTCTCCTTGCTTGTATATACGAGAACCCCATTAGAGGCAATATGTGTGAGCTTTTTCTTTTTGGTGGGATGTGTATGAGGAGTCTCCATCGTGATGCCTCTATTGCGTGTGTGAGTTCCTAGGTTGTGCCCATCCTCAGAGCAGTGTCTTAGTACTGCTTGGAGAGTTGACTGGGTCAGACATTTACAGGGACGAAGTGGTTTTGCTAAGTTAAGGAAATGTTAGATGTGGGAGAGAGCATTGCAGGAGCAGGTTTTTGTTTGTATAGGGTAACGACGTAGAAGAGGTAATACAGAATGCTACAGGGGTTAGCATAGTAAGAGCACACAGAGAATCTTAGAGATTTAAGGGTGTACTTATAGAAATTAGGAGGTGGGAAAAGCGAAAAAAAGCGAGTGACGAGGGGGTGTGACCCAAGGGTATGGAACGGGCTACACCTTTGCACCCATTTAATCACAACAAAAAAACTTTTCTCCTTTTTTTTGAATTATTATTATTTATGGGAAACAAAAATAGAGATAATAAAATTCGATGGCTAAACATTTTTTAAACTTATTTTTATCTTAGTTTTCTTTTTGAAATTATCACTTTATTATTACCCGGACGAAATTGAGTATTGACAGTTGTCTCTCTTTACTTAAATTTTATCTGATAATTTGAAAATTAAATTTTCATATTATCAACGTGAAAGATAAGATAAAAAAATACCACAAAGTCCACTGGAAACATGAATTTTTCTACTTTCACAAACAAATCCTCCACTATCCCATAAGGGTGTTTAATTGATCTATCTACCAATGGAAGAGTCATTCTGGTTGGTCTTACTTCCACCTCCCCTATCTTTTTCAACATAGATAAGGGGATCAGATTGATGCTAGCACGAAGATCTAACAAAGCCTTCCCCATCGTCAGATTTCCAATTGTGACAAGGACTCCCTAGATCACGAGGTTTTTTAGGCAAAGACTTTTGAATTATCGCACTGTAACCTGCCTCTAATTCAATGGTTTCCTGCTCTGGGAATTTTCGCTTCTTGGTTAGCAGCTCCTTCAAAAACTTTGCATAAACCGACATCTGCTCCAAAGCTTCTGTGAAGGGTATATTAATCTGTAACTTTTTAATAACCTCAACAAATCTCCTAAATTGTCTATCAGCATCTTTTCTGGAAGGAGTATGAGGGTAGGGTATATCCTTTATAGGTAGTTGATGAGCCTTCCCATTTACAACTGGTTGATCTGCCTTTTCTTCTAAGACAACAATTTGCTTCCCATTGTCTGCCCCCTTTTTCTATAATTCAGTTTCTTGCTTTATTTCACTCCCTTCTTCCATCACAACTTCTTTTTTGAGATGATCTCCTATACTGGCTCCCACAATTTTCCCACTTCTTGTAGATATAACTTTGCAATGCTCTTTAGGATTCGATTGAGTGTTTGTAGAGAACTGACCTCCCTCTTGTTCTGCTAACTGCTTAGCCAGCTGACCCTCTTATTCTTCTAATTGGATAATGAAGCTTGCATGAACTTTTCTAAAGTGTCCTCCAATTTAGTTGTTCTTTCTTGCACAATGGGAAAATTTTAGTGCTCTGGAAATGACATTTTTCTGTTAGATGGCATTTTTCTGCTTCCATCCAACTTCTTGGTTTGTATTGTTCTTCCATCCCGATGCCATATTATTGTGATAATTATTCGGGAATCTAGTATGTCTCCCTTGGTTGCTCATATATAGTGTTTCCTCCTCTGACTAATTTTGGTATGAGCAATTGTCATTCAGATGGTTGCCCCCACAGAAATCATACCTCATAACTTGATTCTGCCCTTGAGAATTTTGGACAGTATGCAACTGGTTAGGCATATTGGCCATCTGTTTTGTAATCACCTCCATTTGTTGAGTCAGAATCTTGTTATGAGCAAGTAGAGCATCTGTGGTGCTTAATTCTAACATTCCCTTCTTTGGTTGTGCATTATGTATGTCGTGCTAGGCCTGATAATCAGTAAATGCCAATGCTTCAATAATTTTGGTGGCTTGCTCCACATTCACTGCCATCATGGTTCCACCTGCTACAGTATCCAAGATCATCTTCGTGTCTGGTCTTAGTCTATTGTGAAAAATGGTCAACTGAGCAATATCTTCGAATCCATGGTTGGGACATCTTCTCAGCATTGTTTTAAACCTCTCCCATGCATCACAAAATGCTTCATCATTCCCTTGCCTGAAGGTTGAAATGTCTGATTTGGCTTTGATGTATAGTGACATAGGAAAGAATCTATTAAGAAACTTCTCTTCCACATCAGTCCAATTGGTGAGGCTCTAGTTAGGATGAGACTTCAGCCACTCCTTGGCCTTTCCTGCCAATGAGAATGGGTATAACTGTAAGTAAACTATATCAATCTCTGCATCTCCAAATCCCATAGTTTCCAGTCAATTCGTAGAAGGTAGACAAACTCCAATTGGTCTTGAGGAACCTGGCCTCTCAATAGCATATATTACAGTCTAAACACACAATTGTCAGCAGTTAACAAAGTATATTAATGTATAATGCTAAAATTAAAAGAAAACTCTATTCACAGCTATTTACTTTCTCAAGTAACTACACATGCTAATACTCAACAATAGCCATTCCCCAGCAACGACACCAAAAACATGATGACATCCTTTGGCAAGTATACCAAGTCAAGAAGTAATATAGAGAAATAAGTACAAGTGTCAAATCCACAGGAAATGATATTAATCGAGCCCTAGCTAGTGTAGTAGCTTAAGCTAAAAGCGTTTAAGAATTTAAATCAGAATAGATTGCAAACAATACTAGGTTTTGTAAAAATGAATAGTAAAACAGTGTGTAAATGAAGTAATGGGAAACTATCTTGGGATTGAACTCATTAACTCAACTCTTTGTATTCTTAACTATAAACATTAATAGCATATGATTATTCATCGACTCTGCACAAATAAGATTCATTCAACCTGATTCCTTGTGTATTGAAATTCATAGGTCCTCTTGCATGATACCGTTTTTCAGCTTTCATGGAGTTTGAACCCGCATTAAGTGCAGTTGCTTCACACAACCATTACAGTGTAACCCATTCCTGGTGTTGCACGGTAATGGGTATTCTCCATGATTTCCAAATCCCAAAACTAATTTCCAGTTAATCTTAGGATTTTTAGTTCAAGAAACACTTGCGCATATGGTTCAAGCATGAAGCACACAAAGAGAATACAAGTCTGAATAAACCATATATTATCAACATAAACAACAAGAATACAAGTAGTGTGAGGAAATGACATTCAATCCCAAAATAGATGAACTTAGCTACTCATAGTAGCCATGAATACAATGAAAAATGCTTCTGCAGGGCACTGTTCGTCTCTGTAGCCGCCAGCCAGCTCTCTTTCCCAGGAAGATTCTTTCCTCTTTTATACCTCGTGCCAAATTTAGGTTATTGTGTCAATAGGCCTTTAGTGACTTCTAGCTCAATCTAAAATGGACGCTTAAGCACTTTGTCACTAACAATACTCTTCCTTTCTTATGTATTTCCTTCAAAGTTGCAGTGTCTTTCCTTTCCAGTTTCATTTTTTTCTCTGATTCTTCTCAAATCTTCTTGAAATTCTTTTCTTTACCAATCTGGGTAACAACACATTCTTCCATTAATTGCAAGGCAAAATATGAACATTAAATGCTTGCTCCCAACATTAAAGACATTGAATCATCCAAAAATTGTAGTTGAAAACATTGAAATTTAGCCTTTATTAGTGACCCAAAGGTATGGAACGGGTTGCACCTCTACACCTATTTAATCACAACAAAAAAATTTTCCTCTTTTTTTTAATTATTAATATTTATGGGAAACAAAAGAAGAGATAATAAAATTCGATGGCTAAAAAATTTTGAAAATTATTTTTATCTTAGTTTTTTTTCTTTTGAAATTATCACTTTATTAATTGAGTATTGACACTGAGCAAAATATTGATGAATTCTTAAAAAATCATGGATATGTAGCATTGGAAAGATACACATTTTTAGAAGTAAAGAAAATGAGCGATTCCTTTAAAGTTAAATTTGGTTAAGATCGTCTTTTGTGAAATATACAAAGGGAAATCACAAACTGGATGCTTGTGGTTGTAAAATTATTAAATGTGTCGAAAAGAAATGGTAAAGAGTTTATCAATGAAGTTGCTAGCATGAGTAGAACCTCTCACGTTAATATGGTCACACTTCTAGGATTTTGTTTGGAAAGTGAAAGCTCTCATTTATGACTTAATTGCTAATGGTTCCATATACAAGTTTATCTAAAGAGGGCCAGTATCCAGAATCAATTGCATCTTTGAGTTGGGAGAATCCCTATTTCTAGGGTTAGAGTACTTGCATAGGGGATGCAATACTAGAATTTTACAATTTGACATAAAGTCACATATTATTCTTTAATTTTTGCCCTAAGATATCAAATTGTGGCCTAGCAAAGCTTTGTCCAAGAAAAGAAAACATTGTTTCGTTTTCGGATACTAGAGGGACAATGGGGTATGTGGCCCCAGAAATGTGGAACAAACATTTTGGTGGAGTTCCACATAAGTATGATGTTTATAGTTATGGAATGACGTTGTTAGAGATGGTAGGAGGGGAGAAGAACATTAATGCTGAAGCCAGTCTCACAAGTGAGATATATTTTCCATATTTGGTACATATGAGGTTTGAAGAGGTTTGAAGAGGACAACAATTTAAGACCAAATCAAGTGATGACCGCAAAGGAAAATGAGATTGCTAGGAGAATAACCGTAGTGGGATTATAGTGCATTCAAATGTTTCACAATGATAGACCTACAATGAGTGGAGTGGTAGAAATGTTGGAAGGCAACATCAATTCCTTGGAAATGCCACCAAAACCTTTGTTTTCTTCTCCTACTAGATCAATAACATGTTCTTTCTCTTGAATTTGATTTTATTGTATTTTTGTAAGATCTTTCTTGATTTAGTTATTTTGAATCATTCTCAAAAGCAAATGCATCTCGTAGATATGTGTTAATCTTCCCATATTCATTAGAAAGCTAGATCAATTGTGTATGATAGCTTTCTTGTACTTAGCTAAATTGAAGTGCATAACTGTCATAAAAGCTTTCCAACACATGGACAGATGAATGATTGAAAAGAGAAAACTTTCATGTAGGCTTTCTAAACTAATAGCAAAAGTTTTCAGGGATAAAGAGGAAAAGACTCTTATTAAATGCATGATCTCATTAACGATTTAGCCACAACCAAGTGAGTGTCTTGATAAAGTTCGCCATCTGTCCTACAACAGGCGACAGTACGGTCGTCGTTAAAAATTTGATGTGATTTCAAGAATGCAGGGTTTACGGGCATTAATAGCACTACCATTGAGAAATAATCCATATCAAGCTAAATGTATGATTGTTACTTGGCCAAAGTTTGCAACATGATAATTTGTTCAAGCTAAAGTGCTTACGAATTTTATCTTTGTCACACTACTACAATATCAACGAGTTGGTAGATTCTCTTGAAAAGTTTATTCATTTGAGATACATGGATCTCTCTTACACTAAAATCAAGAGATTACCTGGTGGGACATGCAAGCTATACAATTTGCAAACGTGGCTGCTATCATGTTGTTCATATCTACTTGAATTGCCTCAAGACATGGAAAAATTGATTAATCTGCGAACCAAGTTGAAGGAGATGCCCACAAATGTGAGTAAACTTAAAGGTACCTTCTTCCTTTATTGTTCACATATGTCTCCGAACACATGTCTCCAAAGTTTGACTTCCTTTGTTGTCAGGAAACAGGAGGGTGGGTTAAAGCTTGGGGCATTTGAAAATTTTTCCACATCTACAAGGAAAGCTTTCCATATTAAACCTACAACATCTTGTAGATGCCAAGGATGATTTTCGAGATAATTGAAAAACTAAGGAGCTAATTGTGGAGTTAGAATTGGAATGGGCATGCACACTGAAGATTCACGTATTTGATAGAGATGTAATTTTCCAGTTGGAACCATCATCAAACTTACCAACTAATCTTCAAATTTTACGGTGGCACCGCATTCCCAAATTGGTTCAGATTCCATGTGTAAAGATATGTAAAGAAGTAATAATTTGAACAAAACCCAAAGATCTTATCAGAATTTATAACTTGTCTTACTCGTGGTATAAATTATGTTCCATTTATTTAATTGATTTTTGTCGTTGAACTTGTGTGCCTTAATGTTCAAACTGCTCCTCTGTTTCTCAATAATGTGTTGCATTATGCTGCTTGGTTTATACAATTATTGTTTAGCATTAGATTTCAGTATCGTTATCAAATATTCATTTATTCTAATGATGCTTAAAGATGGAGAATTGATGGCTTTTGGGGTACCATTTTGTTATCTAACAGTTTTCACGTAATTAAAAAATGATAAACTCCTTGTCAATGCATTACCGGAAAGTTAAACAAAATTATGTGAAAAATGAGCTAAGAAATATGAGATAAACCTTCTTTAATATTGTTGTTTTTACATAATAAAGGGAGATAAATGAAGGAAACTATATGAAAAAAAGTATAATGTATTTTATTATTTTGCATCTGCAGCCAAGCACAAAATACATTTATAGCACTTGCAAAAAAAGTTAAGCTAACTCAAATTACTTTCCCCTAGAATTTAGGAACATTTATTTTGATTAGAATCCTAAAGTTTCGGAGCAATTATTTTAACTAAAAAGACTTGTTCAAAACTGAAATAGAAAAAAACAAATATCAATGTGCATTAAAAAAATAAATATCTTAACATATATCTAACACTCCTTCTTGATTTTGGAATTGCAAACTCCAATCTTCTGTCTTAAGAATTCAAACTTGCTAGCTAGAAGTAACTTGGTAAACAAGTCCGCAACTTGGTTTTCAGTTTTGCAATAAACAAGATCAACAACTCCATCTTTCTATACCTTCCTTAAGCAGAACAACTTTTAAAATGCTTGATTTCCTCATGAAAAACACGATCATGGGAAATAACTATTGCAACTTGATTTTCAGCAATGGCTTTTGTACTTTCCTTTTGCTTCATGTTAAGATCAATAAAAACAAATTTCAACCACAAAACTTGGTTAACAACAGCGGTAGCAGCAATAAATTCAGCTTCTGGTGTAGACTATGCAACAATTTCTTGTTTCTAAGAGCACCATGAAAAATTCCTAGCCAAGACTAAAACAATATCCTGAAGTGCTCTTCATATCATCCAAGAGCTCCTTTAATGTACATAACAACCCTCTTTGCTGCCTTTAGATGCTCTTCACTAGGACAATGCATGAATCTAGATAGAACACTTATAACATACAATATATCTGGCCTTCTTGTTGTAAGATACATTAGACAACCAATAAGACTTTTGTAATGTTTTTCATTTACTGCAACAATTCCATAATCCTTGGTTAATTTTGCTTTTTAATTCATGGTAGTGTTGACCTTCTTGCAATCTTCCAAGCTGAACTTTTTAGAATCTCCCTTGCATATTGTTATTAACAGATAAAAACCTCATCATCTTACTTAATCTTTGCTCCAAGGAAAAAATTCACTAGACCAAGATCAGTCATTTCGAAAGCTTGCATCATTTTTAATTTAAAATCATCAATAAACATTTCATTGCTCCCTGTAATTTGTTGGGGTGCAAACAAAGTCCCACATCACTCAAACAAGAGGTTGGACATGGGTTTATATACACATGGGTAGTCTTCATTGGTAAGAGGCCTTTTGGGAGGTGCCCAAGAGCAAAACCA
>Ga0099824_1007482_pt1 | contig 14445 bp, 6 predicted proteins | sample SiratrowhiteBW_FD_76837 | JGI IMG/M metagenome (GOLD analysis project Ga0099824, IMG submission 76837) | Root nodule microbial communities of legume samples collected from California, USA - Siratro white BW | ecosystem: Host-associated > Plants > Roots > Nodule | place: USA: California...
CTAATGGGTAAGTAATTTTGGAAATAGTTCCTTATATGTATACTTAAAAAAATAATTTCGTATTCAATCGATTCATGCCCTTTTTTTTTTTTAATGAAAATAGGAGTTCGAATATGATCTAATTTTTGTTTTTTTCTTCCTTCCCTCCTTAAATTTATTTCATTTTTTTTTTTTTTTTTTTAGGTGAGGTTTGTATGCTCCGAACCCAGAACAATGATTAGTTCAATCACTGAGATTTCCACTTGCAAGTATGCACTTACAGTGCAATGTCCAACGCTATGCAAGCACCCGTAAGTCCTCCCTGCATCTTTCTTTGAAGTTTTTGTCTCATCACTGTATCTAAGTTTTATGCTATTTATGTTTTTGCAGATTGTTTCAAGAGGAGATACCAGTATGGCACACCATCGACTGTAACGTGCTCCCAAAGAAACACGTGGATGCCGAAGTCAGGCAAGAAAACCAAAATATGGAGATTGTTATGGTCACTGATTCAGAAAATAACGACTCAGAATTAGAACAATGATGTAACTGTACAGTAAAACCATAGGGAAAGAAAGTGACATGTATTTAGCCTCTGGCTAGGTGGAAGACTAGGTCATGTCTCCCACCACGGAAAATAAGTTTTACAGAGTTAGGTTTTTGTTCAAATTCAGATTGATGGTCAAAATTTTCTGCTATTTTTAGTTTCTTGTTCTTATTCTTTTTCGCATTTGTCTTTTTTATTCTCCCTCGTTTTTTTTCTCCTAATCATCTTTAGTCTTCTCCATCTTACACCAACCACTGTCTGTGTTTGGATTTTTGTTGGAAAATTATTGAGTTTAACTCAATTGGAGTTAAAAAAAAAAAAAACTGTATATTGTAATTTTTAAATTAATTTGATTTTGAGGTGAATATTTTTGTTAACTAGATTAAAAAAAAGTGTCAAACATGTTACCACGATTGAAAGTTGATTTGGGTATTCCATCTAAAACACACCCTATATGTTGATGGCCTTTCCTCGTTTCCTGTTCCAATATTCACAAATATTGCAAATTTTGCTAATCAAACCTTATTAATGAAAGTAGGACAACACATCAACTCCTACAAAGAAACCTTATTAAAGCTTCTTCCCATGATTCCATGTTTTGTGAGCCCACCAAAATGGGTGAGTCTATCAACGCATGCATGTCTCTAAAGACAGAGAAGGAAGAGAAAGAAAAAGAAGACATGAATTTTTCCCATGCTGTGGAAAATCTTTGTGATATCTAATGGCTTAAAATTGCTTTCCAATGGCATACATAACCTACTTTTTCACCGTAGCCAGAGCCTTTCAGTTGATCGCCTTTCCAAACACTGATTACACGGTGCCCTTTTAAGATTCTGTCAAGGATTAGTCTTTAAGTCCTTGTTAATCTAGCCTTGAATTTGTTTACCATGAACATAAAAACATCATATCTAATTGCATTACTTTTAAATGATATAGTTTTGTTTGGGGAATCAATGAAAGTGACACGAGATTTGGAGTTTGACTTTATAAACAAATGCTTATTTTCACCAGAGGAAGACAGTATATACACATTAACCTTCTGTGGGTTTGTGTTAAATTGAGTTGGGATCATTTAAGTAATATCTTGTGTTTTAAATTGAAAACGTTATTGATATTTCACACCAAGAATACAGTAAATTGATTAACAAATATTTCACACCAAAAAACGAAAATAGAGTACATGTCTTGTAATTTTAGCTAAAGATGAATATTTGGGATCAATATAATGAACTGCTCTGTAAAAGGACAAGTGAAAGTAACAAACTAAAATATTTAAGATAGATTTATGACTACATGAGAAAGAAAAATAAACAATAACTTGAAGTTTTGGATAAATATCAATTAGAAATAAATTAAACATGATAACATGTATAACTTTTAGTATTGTAAAAAAAAAAATACATGAAACTAAGAAATATATTGAAGAAAGATATTAAACTTTTTTTTTCCTTTCATGGTAATTTTATATATGAAGATTGAGTTTTTAGTTGAAGCTAATAACTTCAAATTACTCATGCCTATAAATTAAACTTGTTATTCTTTAGCCTTATCATTTTTTTTTTATATTCATGAGTCAGAGTAAAATCGATTTCTATATGATATTTTTCTTCTATAGTCAAATACTTGTTTCTTTTTCTTGTCCATATAATATAGAAGATGATATTTGTAATAATACTTGGACCGTCAAATCAACTAGAAAATAAATGTAGTAATAAAGGCATAATAATGGATCATTTACACCTTTAAACTCTCACAACAATTAATGGTCTTTTACCTAACTAGCCTTTAGGATTACCAGCGGGCAAAAACTTTCTGCACCAAATCATTTGTGACCAGCACCCCCATTAATTTTCAAAAACCCAAAAATAATTTTTAAGTAATATCCTATAAAAATAAGTTCTGAAATATATTTTTCGAAAATAGATTTTAGAAAATATTTTTTGGAATATAAATTTTATATTTAGGAAATTATTTTTTGAAAAATAATTTCTAAAACATAAAATTTACATTTTGAAAAATAATTCTCGAAATCTATTTCTAAAAAATATATTACAGAATGTAAATTTATGTTTTAAAAATATTTCTGAAAATAAATTCTAAGAGAATATTTTAGTTATTTTCGTCCGTGATAGAATGGAGGTAAAAAATGAGGTGCTGAAAGTTTTTGCCTCAGCAGCGGGATAGTCTTATTGGGTTTTGGGGTTGATAAAGGACGTTTATTGGTTTTGGGGTTTCAATATTTCTTAGACATTATCCCTTTTATATTTTTAGTAAATGATATTTACATTCTTTCTAAAACACTCTTATGTATTTAATAAATAGCACTTACTTAATCTTCTTAGTAAAATAATACTCGCTTATTTTATTTTATTCAAAAATATCATATTTACTAAAACTTAAATAAAAATTATGAAAATTAAAAATTAAAATTAAAGTTTTAAAACATTAAAGTCAAATAATTTAATATAAACATTTTTTTTAAGAATTGTTATAAATAAAATAAGAAAGGTCCGGGTTATTTTATTTAAAACATGAAGGATGTAGATATACATATTTAAAAATAGTGTGAATGTTATTTTGTTTAAAAATATATAAAAATAAACGCAAATGATAAAGTTGGAAAAGAAGTATATCATTTTTCCTCCCTCGCCGAGAAGTATTTATTTCTATGTTTCATTAACTAAATTTCCTCTTCCAAATCATTATCCCAACAAATTATAAAAAAAAAAAAAAAAAAATACTTCTATTCCAGCTCTCTTTTCAATTTTTTGCACACATTTCAACCAAATCATAAAATGACATGATAAATGTCAAATTCGTTATCTATAGTGAAAGTAAAAAAAAATAAAAAAATCATACTTCCTACGAATCTAATAAATCAAGAAATAATCTACGAATCATACTTATTTCATCATAAAAAATCCAGGGAATGAGCACATATTCTCATGTACTCATCATACTATTTACATCAAGCTCCCACAAGAGCATTAAATACATTCATTATCTATATCAACCTGCTATTTACATAAACTGCTCAATATCTAAACGGTCAATATTATTCTAAATCTTTTTTATTATTATAAATAATTATTTTTCTTACTGGGAAGGAGCAGTTTGGCCACAACTCCCTGCAGACTCAACCAGGGCCAGGTACTCAGTTATGGCTTCTCCTTCTACATTAACTTCAATGTCATAATCAGCCAAGGCATCTGCTTTTGCAATATCTGCGGAGAGCTCATCTTCCATTTCTATATCTCGCTGTGTTTTACTGTCTTCAACCTCATTCATCATGTATAGATCATCAGAATTAACATTGTTAGGTAATGGAGCAGATGAACTAGCACCATCATGGGGAGCGGCCGTTGAATGTGTATTTATGGAAGCTGATGTGGGTTCGATATCAGGTTGTGCAGTCAGTCTTTGCAAAACATCTTCTACACTACCTCCAGCCTCAAAAGCAGAAACAACTACAAAGAAGCAGCAGTATCAGAATAACCCTATATATGCATACAACTAGTTATAAATTTAGCACATTTTGTGTCTTGAATATGTGGATAGACTTTTATACCTCTTGCTCTTTCAAAACCCATTTGCACAACTTTTTCAATTTCAGAATCTTTTGCTTGTTGTCTCTTCCTTTTCCTTGACTCGATCGTAACCTTAATATTGATGAGAGTAAGTAAGAATATTGTTTGAAGTGACAGAAATTTGTTAAGACAAATACTAACCTGTAAAGCAGAATTAGTTTCAGGATTGGTCAAATCATCCAATGCTTTCTGAGTATCATTTTCATTTTTTCTAAGGGCTTCAGCAGCAAGCTCCTTCTCAAACCTGCCAGAATAACAGTGTCAATTCCGATGACTATACTTCGGTTATGTGAGGCAGCTTTATAATACTGCAAGAATAATGCATTTCATCCCTGAAGTAGTATTCTCTCCTAAATGGTTCCTAAAGTAATATATATTATGTATCAAGTATTAGAAGTTATGCTGAGTAGTCCCCAAATATTGAAAAGCCCTTCAATTAGATCTTTGAACGATAGTAAAATATATCATATTAAGGACAAACCTGATAATACTTGAGGAATTACTTATAATATTATTACTTTAGAAATTACTTAGGAGAGAGGATAATGCCTGAGGGACCGAATTGGTAGTTTAATCAATACTAGTATGATCTGCTAACGTAGATTCACACAAAAATAACAATGATTAGTTCATTTAATGCAAGGATAGATGCCATGCACGAATAAATAAATTCTAAGTGCCATAAGCCTAGGAGCTTACAGTACCTTCAAAAAAGTAGTCTGTTTCGAGACAAAATCTTTACAATACGCATGAAATAATAGTAATAGTTACAATACAACACAAAATTAACCCTTACCCAATAGAGACCAATTCCTTCAATCTCTCTAGATCGACAGCTTTCTTTAAGGGTGTCATCCCATACCGCTTTTGTTCCCTGGAAGCAAGTTATTTAGAAAGAGAACCAAAAGAAAATAAAGTGGATAAATATTAACTCACTTAATTTCATTTCTTCTCCGAATATCCTCCTCCCGCTTTTGCAATTTCTTTGCTTTCTCCTCAGCAAGGAAATCAATGGCACCCCCAACATCTTGATTGTTCATCCGCAATGCTCGCTTTGCATCACGTTCAACAAAGCCCATGCTCATAACAAATGATAAGGCTTCATCTGACACTTGCAGCTGCAACAGAAAATAGCATTGCTTACAAGAGAAAACGAGGCAGGGGTCGTACAAAAACAAATAAAACTGGATACATCAATCAATTTCAAAACATTTGAAGCCAGAAGGATGCTAACTATCTACAGTTAACTTCAAAATTTTAAATTAGTAATATTAAACTCTTGAAAAGTTATAGAAGGTCAAGCTTCAGGTTCTTTATCTAATTTAATGTGCATTTTATAAGATTATGATATATGTCATAACAGCTACCAAAAACTGATGCAAAGAATATTTAAAAGGAAATTTGAAACTCTTATCTAACTCCAACAAATGTGTAGAATGTTGCCCTTATTTCTTCTATCCAATTTATCACACTTTTACAAACCTGGACAAACTTAGCTCTTGCAGAGGCTAATGCTTTTCTGGATTTCTCTAACTGCCCAGTATGATATGCCACCACCCCTTCAAGCAGCTCTAGTCTCAAATGCCTATAAACAAAACAAATTGACTATTTTCAGGATGAAGAAATAAGTATATTAAAACTAATCTATTTTAAATTTCACCACAAAGATATTGAGTATTTGAAGGGGAAAAAACAAGGGAAACAACTCACAATGCAAGTTCTGGAAATCGACCACCTTGTAAGAGCCTCAGGCGAAGAGAATCCTTTCCGTGAGCCCGTTCAATTCCTATCCTAGCTATTTCAAGACGCTTTCCTGCGTCTGCGAGCCATCTGATGTCTCGTATCATAAAATAGCACCATACCATGTCTATTTGTAGTATAGGAACATTGTCAATAAGCTGAAGAGACAAAAATTGTATTAGAATCAAAACAAAAACATGTATTAAAATATTTGGCTCTTCTAATTTCGGGGGTGAACTATAGAGGAAAAAAATTTAGTTATAACAATGAATGGAAGAATCAACAGTTAAAATCTGCTACTTTGACACTTCATCAAATATTTATAACTTCACATTTTCTCCGTCTCCCATTTAGAGTATCTCAATCCTATATTCCACTAAAGACTAAACTGTTTCCTACGCAATCTAAGAGCTTCATTAGAAAACGCATACATGCAACAAGCTTTCGGGAGGGAAAAGAGGCTATTGCCAACGACAATTAATTTTCAGACATAAAAAAAGAATAGGCAGCTAGAACACAGTTTTCAGTGAAATAAGTACACAATTAGACTAAATCATGCCCCGTTTCTTTACTCGAATATAATTAGCAAGAAAATCCTATCATGGATCCAAATGAGGAAAACATTTGAATAAATTACTCACCTCAATGACCTTTGGATCACAAAGAGAGAACGCCTCCTGCAAAAATAAATCAAATTTCGAATTAGGAGTGAAAATTGATTAAAAAACACTATCCATAGCAACACGGAAGAGAGGCCATGTGTGCAACTTCATGATTTATGAATCATTATCAGCCAAAATAATAATAAAGCAAAAATGGTACTTAAAATGTCAAGGTTGAAGAAAGACGGTAAAAATGTTACAGAAACTATATCCGCAAAATCTTGCCATGTAACCTAACAAAGGCTACTCACTTCACACAAAGCTTATTCGTCACATATCATTAAGCACAATGATGGTGAGTTACACCCAGCATCACTATTGCAGTTCAGGACTCGATTCTTCGAAATTCACCCTACCTTTTTCCTCGCACAGTAATCCCTCTTAACTGTTTGAATTAGTAACTTACACTATCCCGACAATCTTTTTCACCCAAAAAATACATTTCAATAGAGTGTGAATTGTAAAGAAACTATAAGAATTTGCTCATCAGAATAACACATTCGCAACAAAACATAAACCAATAAAAAACTAACCTCTCCCATGCTAAGCACTTCCAGCGCATCTTTGTAATTTCCCTGTTTGATGAGTTTCTTCCCCTTCGCATGAAGCATCAGTCCCATCATCACTGCCCTGCCACAGAACACAAACCCTCACATTCCAATTCAAAACGAAAATCCCAAACACAAACACTTACACGTGCAACACACCTTTGATCAGTCTCAGAGCCTAGCCGCACTTTCTGTCCACTCTGATCCTCAACTTCGATATTGAAGTCCTCAACCGGCAAAGCACCATCCGCGTGGCGTTCCGCCATCGCAGTCGCAGCAGCCCTGTCCACATCAAACGCAACCAACTAAGCAAACCAAAAACGACCACGTTTTCGCGAAATTAAAATCTCAGCAGGCGCGTGACCTTATACGCGCGAGTCTGGAGCAACGCTCTTCCTGAGCGACGAGGGAGAGTCCCTGCTGCGGCGAGGAGACGCGCGTGGCGAGGATCTTAGCATTGTTTTTTATGCCAAGTTGGGAAAGGGTTTGGGGCGGAACGGCGTCGTCTCGGAGAATCTTACCGGCGCAGATAAGGTTGATGCAGTGGGAGGGAGAATTGGATCGCTCGGCGACGCAGTCGCGGAGCATGGCGAGGGTCCAGGCGTGGAGGTCCACCTCTTCCACCACCCCCGCCCATGTTCCTCCGATCTTCAGTTTCGCCATAACCCAGACACACACACTCTCTCTCTAAGGCTTTTCGAATTCCAACTCTTTCGTGTCAACAAGGAAACAAATAAGGAATAATATAGGAGTAAGGTAAACTTGTTTGTTAAGAAATTAATTTTTTAGTTTAATTTCTCAGGAACTTTGGTCATCAATTTGCATGCTCTCATAGTAAGAGAACATAAAGTTTTAAAATTCAAAATTTGAAAATAATTTCAGTTTTAAATTTTGTTTCTTAATTGTTTAATCAATGGTAATAAATGCTAATTATTAACTTTTTAAAATCACTTTTTAATTTGTAGTTATTAATTATCAATGTTTTATTATTATTATTTATTTTTTACTAATTTATTTAGTATATATTTCCAAAAGTAACCTTAATTTTAGGCTGGAACTATATGCATAAGACTTCCTTATTTCTAGATATATTATATTGTTTTCCATTATCACACTTTTTTTTATGGTAAATGCTTTCAGTGTCATGTTTTCATTTTTAATTATTATTTATCAATATTTTGTTGTTGTTATTTTTTTGTGTTTACCAATTCATTTAGTGCATATTTATAAAATAACCTTATTTTCTACCACAATTGTTTATCCAAGACTTACTTATATTATATTATATTATATATATATATATATATATATTATATAATTTATACATATTTTTCTCCAAAAATAAAATAAATTTAACTTTATATGTGAATACTTGAACTAAGATAAATTTATCCTTAAAAATGGAAAATACGATTTCAAGTTTAGAACTTGAAATAACTTCAATTAACTTCTCTTTTTATTGTGTGGTGATGATAAATGTTAATTATGAAGTTTTCAGTTTCATTATGTTCCCATTTTTCAAGTATTCATTAATTATAAAAGTTTTATTGTTGTTTAATTTTTATGTTAATTAATTTAATATATATTACAAAAATTAACCTTACTTTGGAAGAAAACTGTTTATATCAGACCTCCTTGTCTTTGTATATTAAGATAAGATATCCCTGAAAAGAACAAATTAATATAATATTTTTCATTGATAAATGTTAATTACTAAATTTTCAACTCAACGTTTCTATTTTTTTAAATTGATAACTTAAATTAAACCAACTTTTTTTTATCAAATTAGTTTGATTTGAATTAAAAGAATTTAAACTGAACTAAGTTAATGCTTTTGATATATTTTTTTATCCAAAAAGTAAATCAATCTTACATGCTAAAATTAAGGGAAATTTATTTTTAAAAATATACACTATGATTTAAAATTTAAAATTTAGAAATATGTTCAATTTTTTTTTGTTTTTTTTCTCATAATGATAAATGTTAATTATTATATTTTTGATGTAAAGTTTCCATTTTAAATTATTAATTAATACTCAATGTTTTGTTGTTTAGATGTTGCTTACATTTTTATGTTTGCTAATTTATTTATTTAATACATATTTAAAAAGTAATCTTAATTTGGGAATAAAATTGTGTGTCGCATACTCTCGTATTTTATATAATAAAAGTTCTGCGTGTATTAAATATGAATTACATTTTTAAGATTTGATAAAAACTCGTTGAAATAAGATAGAAAAAAAAATATTATGTTTGATTGTCTATAATTATTTTAAAGAACAAATTTGTATTTGTTAGTTTATAAATTTTTTATATTTATTCATCTTGGTAACGTATAGTGTTCTAGTTGATAAAGATTTTAATTATTATTGATTGTTCCAAATAGAAGATATTTTTTTCATACATCAATACCTTATATTTATATATTTTCTATTAAGTATTATGATGTTGAATTTAAATGTAAATAGTTATTATTAATGATTCAGTACTAAATCTTAACAAATTAATAGAAATATTTATAGTCAAATATATGATATATGACAGTTTATTTGAATGGTGATTTTTAATAGTTACATTGGGTTTCCAAATTGGATATTTTTTATGGATGCAATTTTTCTAGTCATAATTGGATTATTTTTTGCACTCCCATAATTTCATTTTAGCTTAAAGTATACCCCTAACCCATACGGATCACCCATACGGATCATGTAAATATAATTTTTCGTAAAAGATGTTCTAACACACAAATTCATTTTAAAAAAAAAATAACACATTAAATCTTAATTAAATTCTTAAAATATTAAAAAGTAACACACTATGCAATTTAAGTAGTGTAAGGTTACACCACTTCAATTTAATGTAAAAAATAATGCAAATCATGTTAGCATTACAAGACTTCAATCAATTAATAATTTTGATGATAAGAAACATTACAAGTTAACTAATGCAAAATAGTTTCATGGACACATTAGATAATCGTATTATGTTTAACATTTTACATAATCTTATTTTCTTGAATGTTAGATGATCTATCACAATAGATATTGGTGTCGGCATTCTTTATTTATAATAATCTTTACTATTTGGATTAAATTTATTGAACTACATTTTAATCTTATCATAATTGATTTTGAATAAAAGTTTTTAATCAACTTTAAAATAAATGCAAGTTTAAAAAGTTTTTGAACAATGCTTTGGAAATATTTTTTTGATATAGATCTCAAACGAATAATTTTAAGTAATATATTTTTTTATAAGATATTAAGGAGTCTATCTGAATTATTTCTATAAACAAATTTAGACTCGTAAGTGCATAAATAAGTTCATATCATATATTTCATTTTCGATAGTCTACTGCAGTGAAAATGAATATTATCTAAGGTGGCAACAGTGCAACATCATAGTTTTCAAGTCCAACAAACTTCTTAAAAAAGTTACATGAAGGTTTCAAAGATAAAGTGAAAAACACGAATATTCATATAAAAACATAACATAAAAAGCTTTATATTTCACGTGTGAAAGAGTACAAGCAAACTTATTAAAATAGAAACAAAAACTTAACATACACTTTTAAACTTAAACAATATTCCCCCTCTACATCATAAAAAAGGGTTTGTAGAAATAAAAATCAAAAATCACTGTTGCAGGGAAGGGTTGACATATACTTATAAGGTTGAAGGACTAAAGGTGATCTTAGCCTATTGAGAATTTTGACAAAAGAGTTTAGGATCTTTCATCTGGTCTAGCCTTTGGTTAAACATATAATTTATGTCTTGTAGTTGTTTATGAACAACTTCTCTTTCATCTTGAAGAGCTTGTTGAATCATAACTTGTAGTTAGAAAAAAACATATGAAACATGTTGAATAGCTTCATGGGACACCAAAACCACAATTGCAGTACCCATTGTAGCAACTAATTTAAGGGGTCATGGGTGCAACTTGAATAGTTGAACAAAATCAGTGGACGGGTTGGAGACTTTTTTTTTAAGAGATGGTTAGATTTTTCTCGAAAATAATATGGGCATGACAAAATAAAAAGGTAACAGGAAAATAAAAAGCACAGTTTAGATTTCTTTTTTAAAACTTAATAAATGTATATCGAAAAATGCATTTTTTTCTAGATAGGTAACCCAAAACTAATAATTAATGTATTTGTCTCATGCAAAATCAACACAAATTGTCTTATGCATGTATACACAAGTTGTGTTGCACAACTACATTTTATACTAAATAAATCATGTCAAGATGATACTATTTTACTTTAACGAAACTAAAGTTATATCAAACTTACATAACTTTTTCTTAATAAAGTTGTATCAAATTAGCATGACTTACCTATTTAAGTAATAAAAAAATTTTATTTATTTACATAAAAAGAAAAAGATAGAAAGTAATATTATAGGACTTTGTCACATTTATTTATCTAATATGATTAACTATGACACATCTTAACATGTATAAGTGTTTCATACCTATACCTATAATAATAAGTGCTCTTTTATTATATTGCTTTAATTGTTAGATATTTGTTATAGTTAATGTATACCTAAAGAGATTTTTTTTATATCCTATTATATGCAAATAATCAATTTCAAAATTTACAATACATATCATCTTTTTAAAAATTAGAAGACGGTTAAGACTCAAATAATCTCCTGTTAAATTATTTTAAAGTTTTTCCAAATTAAAAATTTAATTATAATAAATATAACTAAGCATTGAATTAATTACTTTCCATCTTTATATTACTTGTTATCTTCTAATGATTTAATATATGTTATTGTAAGTCAAACATTCTATAGGATGAACAAACATCAAACTATTCAAATACTAATAAGTTAAAAGATAAAATATAAAATTAAATGTAACAATCATCCATAATTGTTTTCCATATATAAAATGTAACAATCATTCATAATTGTTTTCCATACATAAAATTAAACATACTAAAATCAACCTAATCAAGATAAATGTAATGTATAAGGAGTTGAATTTCTATATATAGAGACTAATAAATACAATAATGTCTGTACTCACAAATAATTGATATAAATCAATTAAGAACACTTATAATGTATATAGAAACAATAAGTTATATTAATGATACATATACATTATAAAATTTTCACGCATTATTATTTTAAAATTATATTTACAAAGAAAATTCTAGGTTTCACAATTCACATGAAAGAAAAAAGAAATATAGAAGTACTTTTGAAACAACCTAAGACGAAGTCATACATGCTGTCGCATCAAGGTAATGAATTGACATATCGTGAAAAGACTAGCTGTGTAGAGTTCTTCTATTCAACTTGTTTAAAGAAAGGTCCAAAAACTTATTTGTTTTTCAATTGTAGAATATAGATGGGATTTGTCTGTGATATAGGTGTGAGATAGATTCAATACCCTAATCCGTGTGTTTCGAAGATCATGGTGATGTATCCATCCAATTTTATAATCCATATCATTCTCACATTTATAAAGTTTACTCTTTGTCTTTGTGGTAAAGTATGCTTGATGCGGCGTTAATTATGAAAAAATATACTATTTCGATATTTTATATGTTGTAAATAAATATTATGTGAAACTTCAAAAATTTACAAGAAAATCCGTAGAGAATTGCTCTTTTACGAAATTAAAAAAAAAAAGATTGTAAGAAAAGTCCTACATATTATAAATGTTTTCTTGTAATGATGACTAAATTAGTATATATCAATAAGCTGATATGATCTAAATGTAAAAGATATTTTTTCCATGCAATTAAGTATATGAGTTGATTGATAATTATGAAAAAAAATCTGTGACTGTTAAACAAGTCATGTTGCACAAATTATTTACTGTCTCATCATTAATTTGATTGCCTTTGAAAGAGAAGAATATTCAGTTGATCAATTTTTCCTTTTGTACATTTAAGGAATATTCTATGGGATGGAAAGTTTAATACTGAGTCAAAATATTTATAAAGATGGGATATGATTCATATATCTTTAATATATATTAAAAATAACTTTCAGTCTAATTTATTTTTATAAAGTTAATTTGGTAAGTTGAAATTTGTAACTATTTATATATTATTATTTTATTTTATTTTTAGTCTATGTGACATATTTAATAATATATAAGTGTTTATTCTATTTCAAGAGATCATAAAGTGATTTCTTACTTATATAAAGGATTGAAGGTATAGTAGGTTATCCTGACAAACACTTGTCTTTTTTTAACTAAAGGAAGAAAAAATATTGTCTTTTTGAGGTATGAGAGGAAATGTCTTTTATTCTTCTGTTGTTAAAAACCTATATGAAAGGTTTCCTAAGAGCCTATAATATTCAAGTTAGTAAACCTTTTATAAAATATATAAACTATAATTAAGTATTAATGAATGTTCTCAAGGCTTTTGAAATTTTAATAAGACCCTTAAGAGATAAATTCAGTTGTGAAAAAGAATATTTAAATTGGTTTTGGGTTATTAAATGGATATTGTGTCGCTCTAATCAATAAATAACTAACAACATTATTCAATTTTGATATCTGCAACAACTGTCATTCCAGTTTTTATAAGAACAAATTATAATAATTATCTTAAATAATGAAAATTAAGGTAAATGTAAACAACTAATATTAGTGTGTTCTTTTTCTAAAGGTGTATTTCAAAGCTCTTACAATATACTGAATGATTCTCATGGTTTCATTAACATTCTTTTTGGCGAAACAGTTATTGTCTGTTATTAGCATAACATTAAATTACGTTGTAGTCACAACTATTAACATTGTAGGAAGTTGCAGTTTATGCAACCGCAGTTGCCATGTGGTTGTGATCGCAATTTAAAACTAGGCTTAGTGTTAGTGTTAACAATCTGATCAAATTATGTTTTATAGTACTTGACAAATTATTATCAGACAAATCCAAAACAATCAAGAAAATAATCAATATTTTCCCAGAGTTCTGATGCAGCAAATGTTAAGCTGGGATTTATAAAGCAGATTATGTGGTAGTATTAAATATAATAAATAATACTATTACGTAACGTTGCATAAGCTGCAATATCCGTCGTCTCTTGTATTTTATATATATTCATCTGTATTCATTCATAATGCACAGAAATGTACTAAAAAGAAATGATATTCATATTTTTTATATAATTCTAACATGGTATCATAGAGTCAATTTTTTTTTTCTCTCTTCCAGCTTTATGGCTGCCATCAACTCTGAGTCTTCGACGATCACATGCCCACGACAACTTCATCATCATCCTTCTGTTCTCATGTCTTTACCATTCCGATCAATACAAAATTAGATGACAACAACTACCTCATATGGAAACAACAGGTAATGGTTATGTTAAAAGGTTTGAAACTTATGAGGTTTCTTGAAGGCAATGATC
>Ga0099824_1007483_pt1 | contig 14444 bp, 6 predicted proteins | sample SiratrowhiteBW_FD_76837 | JGI IMG/M metagenome (GOLD analysis project Ga0099824, IMG submission 76837) | Root nodule microbial communities of legume samples collected from California, USA - Siratro white BW | ecosystem: Host-associated > Plants > Roots > Nodule | place: USA: California...
AAAATGTTTTTGCTGGAAAAAGGTTTTTCAATCGATTGAATTTCTAAAACAATCGATTGAATGTGACAGTTATTTCTGTTACAACTGAAATACAGTTATTGCTGTTACAACTGAAACCTTTGATTGGGTTAAAGTAACAGTCAAATTCAATCGATTGAATGGTTTGTTCAATTAATTGAATTGTGACAGCTAAGCTGTTTTTAAAACTGATTTGGGTATTTAAAGGAATGAGAATCATCACTTTCAGAATCATCAAAACAAAAACTTTTGAAAAGCATTCCTTGAGACTTTCTAAGAGAGATATTGCCCCTTTTGTGCGATCATCATTTTGGAAAAACTTTTCAAATCAAGAAACCTCTAAGAACATGAATCTTTAAAGATGAATCTTTAAAGCATCTTTGAAGTAAGGTTGTTGCTACTTTGGTTTTGGACCAAAGCTAAGTCTTCTACACCTGATCTTCATTCCTTGTAATCTGTTTTGTGTAGAAGTACTCTGTGATCTTTTTTGATCCTGTTGATCTGTAATCTGTTTGCTGTTTTCAATTACTAGGTTTGTAATTGAGTTGGTGTAGTGGGTTTCTGCACTGGTCTCGCATCTGCTGAGGGGTTCAGTAAAGGGTGAGTATTGCTGGGAGCAGTGTTGCTTAAGGACTACAAGTGTTGTGGTGCAGTGGGCTTCTGCACTGGTTACACACTAGCTGAGGGGTTCAGTGAGGTGTGGGTTTACTGCTGGGAGCAGTTTGTAACTTGCTGGGAACAAGGGTTGTAAACTGATCTTGTGATCTTTTAGTGGAAATCTTTGCTAGTTTGCAAAGGACTGACGTAGCCCTTGAGGAGGGGTGAACCAGGATAAAAATTCTGTGTTCTTGCTTTTCTCCCTACTCTTCTTGATTTCTTTTATTCACTGCTGCCATCACTTAAATTGATTGGATTAAAATCTGTTCATACTGTTGATCATACTCTGAACATCTGTTTTCATAATCAACTGTGATTCTGGATTGTGTTTGATTTACTGGATTGTATTTTAAACATCTTAAATCTGGATTAACACATTTATACATTGTAAACTGTTTTCTGGGTTTAACCGATTTTTGGGTTTATCTCTGATATTTTCCGCTGTGCACAATCGATTGTTTACTGGATAGTCCAGAATTACATAGTCAATTGATTGAATAAAGAACTTTCATTCTCTCTTTTAAGAACAAATCAGATTTGCAAAAAGATTTTGAAAGTTCAATTCACCCCCCCTCTTGAACTCGGTCTAAACCTTATTTTACAGATGAAAGTCGGTGTTAACAGCTGCCCATCTTTGTTTAGCTTTTACAAGATAATTTAAAAATCGAGATTTTGAAATTTTCATAGTAAAAGATAGTAAAGACGAAACACTAATTTTGTTCGGTTTGGAAATAAAATAAATGTATGGAAAAAGGTCGAGGCCTTGCTTTGTAGGGGATCACGGTCCAAAAGATAGCCAAGACCTTAAACTAAGTCGAGAAGGGTCACGCACCGAAAGATATAAGAAAGTGGCTAAGACCTTGCACTATAGGGGATCAGGGTTCACAAGATGAAAAGATTTTTCGTGACCTTGCTTCTATAAGGGATTACATACCCAAAGATAATTGTGATTTTCCCTCTGCAGGGAATCACAAACCAAAGAATGGCCAACACCTTGCTTCTGTAGGGAATCAAGTGCCAGAAAGATAAGAGGTTGGCAGTCACCTTGCTTCTACAAGGAATCACATACCTAAAAGATGATTTTTAATAAGATATGCACTAATTTTTAAATAAGAGTGCAGGAATTTTTTTTGAGGAAAAATTTTCAAATAATTTTGTATGATTTTTCATGTATGTACCAATATTTCATAAAGGTTTTTTCCAATCACTCTCAAAAGAGAATTTCTTTATTTTTTTTTTTAACTTTGAATGATTTTCAATATATGTTTGAGAAAACATGCATATATGAATGCATGAAAACTCATTCTGAGAAAATGCATAAGTGCATGAAATTTCCTTTTGAGAAAATGCATAAATGCATGAAAATTCGTTTTGAGAAAATGTATAAGTACATGAAAATTATTTTGGGAAAACGCATATGAATGCATGAAAATTCATTTCGAGAAAATGCATAAGTGTATGAAATTTTATTTTGAAAAAAAATGCATATATAAATGCCTAAATGTTTTGAAAAATGCATATATGGATGCATGAATTTCTTTTTTACTTTTGTGAACATGCATGAAAGTTCTTCAGTTCTTCTGCTTATTGTTTAAATGCATGGACTAATTCATGATGGTTTATTTTTATTTTTGCTTGAATGAGAATGCACAAATGAATACATTAGATTTTCTTTTTGCAATTTTCAAATGATTTTCAATATGTACAAATGTTTTTTTTTTTCAATTTTTTTTAAAAACATATATTTTTCAAAAAATTTCAATTATTTTCAATGTTTCAAAAAGGATTTTTTTCAATGATTTTTTTTGTGTTTTTTTTTTCAAAAATTGTGTACAAAAAAAAGTTCAAAAGAGAAGGTATGTACAAATTTGTGTATAGTCAAATGTTTCTTATAATTACTGAATTCATTAGATACTAACTTCCATTTTTGACAACCTAGGGACATTTGAAGCTAATGTCAACATGGTGCAATTATCAACTTTTCGTTTAGAAACACTACTTTGATGCATGCTTGAACCTGTGGGTAAAGGATAAGTATGTGAATGAGAATTGGAGGTACTTATAAGATATGGGGAATGCACGATCCTCAAAGAGGATTGCCCTAATTTTGGGTATGTTAGGTTGGCTATGTGAGATTTAGAAAAGTATGAATACTTTGGTTTGAATAAAACAACAGGGGAAGTGTAAAGGACTGTCCCTAAAAGAGAAATAGGCTTTACCAAAATATTCATGCAAACTGACCCAGTTCCTATGTACAAGGGGAATGATGATATTTGTGTGAAAGACGACTTATCTTGGTAAGGTAAAAAATGAGATAGCGAAGGGTACAAATGAAACCAGATTATCGCACTTTGTATGTATGATGAAGAATGGCTTGGATATCGTATTGCTCAATTCGTATGAATGATGTCATATATGTGAGAGATGGCAAGGGTATGGATGAAACTGGATTGCCCCAATTTGTATGAATGATGGGATATATGTGAGGGATGACAAGGATATGAAAGACAACAAATTGCCTCAGTTGATACTTTATTTTCAGTTAACTTGTAGGTTGGCAAAGCTTTAATCTAACAAAGACATTCTGATAAATTTTCCTTTTTCTATCTTTTTTTTCTTTTCTTCTTTTTTGGACACATATTATCAGTTACATCCTCTTGTTACAAAGCTAAACTTTATGAAAATTGTGACAACCATTCATCAATCAATATGGACTTTATTGAGCTTGTAACGTGGCTAGGGTTTACAGGGTTATGAAGAAAAGGATATAAAGGCTCAAATTTTTTATTTTGGGTTTCATATTCTTAAACAAGGATCACTAGCCAAATAATGTGTATAGTCAAGGTTTTCTTCTCCTATGAGCTCTCCTTTCCTTTTTTTGAGAATGCATATACGATGTATGTGTGAAACTTTTTTTTTAGAATGCATATATGATGTATGCATGAAACTTTTTCTCTTTTGAGAATGCATATACGATGTAAAAGTTTTTCTTTCTTTGAGAAAATACATTTATGAATGATTTTTTTGGGAATGCCTAAATGAATGCATGAAATTCTACAAAAATGCACAAGAGATTTTGAGAATGCATATATAGATGTTAACTACATAGAATTCTAATTTATTATTTTATTTTGAATTTTCACTTTTTTTTTTATTTCTTGAATGGCAATGCATGAATGAATGCTCAAAATTCTATTTTTTGGGACCACTACACCTGCAAATCCTTCGATTGCCTTAACAAGCAAAACCCCTACCTTGGCTTCCAACCCTTCTGCGACGTTTCCAAGTTCAATTCTTACAAGACCGACTTGGATCTCCTAATTAACCAGCTCTTTTAGATCGCAAAGGCCGCTAAGTCCGTCCTCCACCTTGGCCTCGACGTCGGCGGCAGCACCGACTCATTCGTCGCCGCCATGAAGCTCTGCAACGTGACGGTGGTCACCACCACCATGAACGTGGCGATGCTGTACAGCGAGGCCGCCGCGCTGCGGGGGCTGGTGCCCCTGCACGTGCCGTTGTTCGATGGAGTGATGGATCTGGTGTGGTGCAGGCACGTCGTGAACCAGTGGATCTCGATGATAGTGTTAGAGTTTCTACTGTTTGATGCTGATAGGGTGCTGACGGGTGGAGGGTACCTTTGGGTGGACCATTTTTTTAGCGAAAGAGTGGACCTTGCTGCATCTATTTAAAACATAATTATTTAAAAGTTATTTTATGCCTACCACCGCGGTTTTGGCTCGAACCATGGTGGTATCTCCCTGCATTTAAAACTGCGGTGGTATCTTTCTACAGCCTCAATATTAAAAAATTAATTGTGTCTACCATCGCGATTCTGGAAACAATTGCGGTGGTATCTCCCTACAGAACTTCATTTTAAATATTTGTGTGCCTTACCACCGCTGTTCACTCACCAATCGCGGTGGTATCATTGTACATCATTTCTAAAAAGCCACCGCATTTTTATTATTATTAAACTTGTTTTGAAACTTTTGTATTTTCATTTTTGAAAAATTATATTTTTTTTATTTTTAGAAAGGTTTTATATTTTTATCTGGAAATAAATGCAAATGTTCACTAAAAAAATTTGTATGTTTTAAGATTTATAAAAAAATATTGAATAAATAAAACAAAACCGTTGTAACTAACTACGATAATTTATTTTACGTGCAACAGCAAGACAATACTATTAACACCAAGAGTTACTAAAAGATTTGATGAAACCAACAAAAGGATGAAGTCTACAATGGATCATAGCTAACACTGTGGATTGCACGAAGACTCATAAAGTTAGGCAAATAAAATTATTTGAAAATAAAAAAAAGGAGAGAATTATAAATAAAGAAAATTGAGTTATTTAGTTTTTATCATGTTTTGTCATCTAAGGTAAAATAATATATAAAAAAAGAGAGTTTCGGCTTCATTTAATTTTATGAATAAAGAAAAGAAAAAAGAAATAAAAAAGCAACAAAGTAAAATAAAAACAGAAAGGAAAAACAATAATAAATAAAATAGGAAAATAAAATAAATAGTAATGAATTAAATAAAAAATGAAAAGTATAGAAAAATAAACAGAAAAAGAATAAAAAGAAGTGTTAGGTTTGTTTTAAAATAAACTGCAAAAAGAAAAAATAAAAATAAAATTGTCTTTAGAAAATAAATTGTCTTTAAATAAAGCCCAAATTAATAAGGGGTTCATCTGGAAAAATAAAGAAAATCATATTATTGAAGCTCAATCCATTAAAAGTTTATTAAAAAGGAATAAAAATTGTTATTTGCACCCCTCCTATTAAAGTGCTGATGACTTCATTGAAGAATGAATTTGACTTTAATGGGATATTATTCTGCTTAATTGTAAATAATTGTATTTATAAGTTATTATTCTGCTTAATTGAAAATAATGGTAATAATAAGTGATTATTCTGCTTAATTACAAATAATTTTTATTGATTGGGATTTATCTCCAATTTTCTCTCCATTAAGCACATTAAAATGAATTTAACAAATTAATTGAGGGATCTAGAGAAATTCTATAAATAGGCACCCAAAATAGGACATAATTTTTATTATCTACACATTCTAAATATACAATTTACAAAGAAGTAGATTATGAGGAATAGTCCCAATTATATCAGAAAGTTTACAAAAAGAGTAAAAAGAAGCTTCAACGGGTAAATTCTACTAATTTATTCTTCTAAATCACTGTGTAGACTTTTATAGTTGTTGTCTTATATTGTCTTGCTGCTGCATGTAAAAGAAATTATTCTAGTTAGTTACTGCAGTTCTGTTTTTGTTTATTTGATTTTTATTTTTTTTATAAATCTTAAAACATACAATTTTTTTTAATGACCATCCGCATTTATTTCAAAATAAAAAATATAAAACCATTCTAAAAAATAAAAAATATAAATTTTCAAAATAGTTTTAATAATAATAAAAATAAAAAAATATAAATTTTCAAAAAAGAAAAATATGAAAGTTTCAAAACACTTTTAATAATAATAAAAATAAAAATAGTTTAAATTTTCAAAAAATAAAATTGTACAAGTTTCAAAACAATTTTAATAATAATAAAAATAAAAAAATATAGATTTTCAAAAATAAAAATATAAAAGTTTCAAATAGTTTAAATAATAATAAAATTAAAAATATATATAAAATTCTCTCACAAAAAAAAAAAAATAAAAAAGTCAAATATTCAATCATACAAAATTTTTTAGAATTACTTGAATCCTAATTTTCGATTTTGCATGGAAATACGTAGAAGCAAGGTTAATCTTTGTCGGGCCCAAACAATAATAAAAATTCTTTATTATTTGTTTATTGTTATTTTTGTGTGCATTTTTTTTATATATATTGGTTTAGTTTTGTTTGTTGTAATTGTAATTATATTGTAATTATGTTTGGGAAAAATAACATTTTGAAAATTACACTTATTTGTCATTTGACTAAAGGTACCATCTTAGGACAGGCGTTTTCATATAAAAATTCATATATGCATTTTCATATAATCATTCATTCAATAAAAATAAAAAATTTCATATATGCATCATTCATTCAATAAACAAAAATAGAAAGTATGTATTCCATACATACATTCTCATGCCTTCATAGGATTCTATGTATATGTTCAAGCACTCTCATTGTAAGCATGCATCTTTTACAAAAAAAAAAATAAAAATAAGAATAGAAAAAATGAAAAATATTACATACATTCATGCATTCATGCACTCACCTCACTTCTTTCAAGATTCATTTTTGAGACCCCCTTGATGCAATCATGGTCTCATCCTCACTTTTTTCAAAATTTCATTTGAGACCCTCTCGACACTGTCAAGGTTTTGACCTCACTGGAAATTAAAAATACAAGGGCAAATAAAATTATTTCTTAAGATTTTTCTTGAAAAAAATATAAAATAAACTAACAAAAAAAATCAATCAATTGTTTTTTTTCAAACAAAAGGAAGTCAGCAATGTAATGATTATAAAAAACATATACACATTGACAATTCTTTAAAAGAAAAAAAAAACATTTTTGTAAATGTAACATCCCATATTTTTCATATCATAGGAACTTTATTGCAAAAAAATAAAAATAAAAAATATATATATATATATATATATATATATATATATATATAATAATAATAATAATAAACTTGGATAAAAAAATCCATACATTCATCATGTATTTCAAAATATACTTCTCTAAATAAGATTTAATAAAAATATCTTCGTAAAATTACAAATAAAATAAAGCTTCTCCAACAATTCACTTGAGACTCACACCACCTGTCAAATCCTTTGCTCATGTGTAATATACACGATCATCGCAGTTTTAAAAACAAAACAAACACACAAAAAGAAGGGTAAGCTAGAGAGTTTTAAGAAAATGTATTTTCATCAATTAAATTTCTATCTCAATCAAACACAAAAAAAATCAATACTTCATCTTATATCATACATATACTGACTCACAAACAAAGACACTAGACTCTCTAATTTCTAAAGACACTCGTGCATTAAGTTAGACTCAGAGGTGTGCACCTGTCATATACCACCCAACTGTTCCGATCGGGCTCATATTTCAAACATCAGAACAGTCTATTCTGATCAGGCTCATATTTCAAACCTCAGATCCCGTATGCACAGGGTTAATCCATATGTCCTATTCCAATCGGCTCATATTTCAAACCTCGGACAGGACCATATGAACCTCCTTCGACTCTTCACGAACTGGTAATCTTCATCCATGTGAATCCAATGTACCAGTAGAGTCAGGATGCCTCCTTGAATCCCCAAACAATGCACATCCTAATAATCTCAACACGGTTATCTCCTTTCCTGAAGATACTATGTCTCGATCACACACCACATCATTCACAAACATTCATACTATATCATACAATATATAAACATTTATCCAATTCATTAATAAACAAATAATTACAATATTTATGGAAAACAATCAAACTAGTTTCCCTTACCTCTACAGAGTAGAGATACTCAAACCCCTAAAATCACAGGCAACCTAACTCTGTTCAAGAATCTGATCGGACACTCTTGATCTACTCAACGCTAGGAATCTAGGGATGCCATCTGATTGTCAATCTGATAACATATGAGATCACAAATCTAGAGAGAAGGTATAAACCTTTAAAGAGAAATTGTTTGAGAGATAGTGGTTTTCATAAGAATGAAATTGTATATCTTCTTAAAGAAAGAGAGAGATTTGGTAGTTTTTATAAACAAAATATCTTCTCAGAGATACTTGCTGGTTTTTATTAGAATAAAACAAAATATCTTCTTTCTTAGAGAGAGTTGATAGTTTTTAAAAATAAAATAAAATATCTTTTTTGAGAGATAAAATATCTTCTTAGAGAGAGAATATCTTTTTAGAGAGAGAGTTGGTGGTTGTTATAAAAATAAAAAGTAAATAACTATATTTTATTTACTTAAACAACTCTTCTGTAAAAAAATAGGTATTATCTTATTTATCTCTAAAATTAAATTCTAGGTTAGTTTTTATTATGTAGCTATTTTCTAGGGTATTACAGTAAATACTCTCTCCTTTGAAAATTTGTAAATACATTTTCCTTGGAAATTATACATACATTATAATTGGAAAGATAACAAAAATAAAAAAATAAAATTTAGAGCATTCATTCATACATTATCATTAAAAAAAAAATAAATTTAGAGCATCCATTCATGCATTATCATTCAAAATAAAAATTAAAAAGAAATAGAATTTAGAGCATCCATTCATGCATTATCATTCAAAATAAAAATAAAAAAAATGTAAAGAAAATCAAAAAATAATTTCGTGCATTCATGCATGTATTTTTAAAGGAAGAAAATCAACTAGTGAACATCTATATATGTATTCACAAAATATCTTATGCATGTTTCTAGAATTTCATACATCAGTTATGCATTCCTAAAATTTCCATTCATATATGCTTTCTCAAAAAAGAAAATTTTTTCATACATTCAAACATGCATCCATATTCAAAAAAAAAAAAAAATCTCAAGAAAGTTTCATGCATTCATATAAGCCTCTCAAAAAGAAATTTTTTCATGCATTCATATTAAAAAAAATAAATAAAAATTTATGCATTCATAAATGCATTTTTTCCTCTCAAAAAGAAAAAGTTTCATGCATACATAAATACATTTTCTCAAAAGATAAAATTTCATGCATCATATATGCATTCCCAAAAATTTCATGCATTTATAAATGCAATTTCAAAAAAAAAAATCCAAAATTTCATAAATGTATTTTGTAAAAAAAAAAAATTAAATAAATTTTCAAAAGAGATGTGATGAATTATTTGTTCCTAAATTATTGAGTTCATAAGATGATAAATGAGAAAACGAATCGTGTAAAGCAAAAATGTTTAACAAAGGTAAACATTGGCTTTCTTAAGGGAATTGTCTTGGCATGGTGCTTGATACCTTTCACCTTCCTAAAATTCCTAAAAAGCCTAAAATTCCCAAAATTTCCAAAGAAAAAGATTTGCCTCAAGGGTCGCCATTGCCTAAGGAAATTCTTATATTGGGGCAGAAACATTGTGTTTCTAGCTATCGGCGAAAGAATCATCTCTATTTCTTGTCTTCAGAGACACTCAAAATAAAGGCAAAATCATAAAAGTCCGTTAGATTGAAAACCCTCAAGGGTGATCTAAGCAAAAGATAGGATATGAAAAAAAATGAAAATGAGATTATGCGTGTTGACAGTCATTAAATTTTGTTCACTGTTAATCTTTTTGAAAATTAAGCAGTCATGATTCAAAGTGATATATGACCACGTTTCTTCATCCATAAAAATTTATACATCCTTTATACCTTCTTTGAGCTAGAAAAGAAAAGATTTTTTTTTTCAAAAGACCCTTAGCGAGGATTATCAACATGTTGAACTCAGTCTAAGGTTTCAATAGAAGAAATTCATAAGCAATTTATATGTCAAAGCTCTTAGTCCATCAAGAGAGGAGTGTCATCAAAAGTGCCTGAAGGCCTAAAGGAAAATGTTCATCAAAGAAGTACATCAAAAGTTTTTCAAGATTGAAAATATCGGAAAAAAGAAAAAATGAAAAAGAGAAGAGAAAAATTCTCAAAAAAAAAAAATTAATGCATCAAGGACTCCTCATAGAAGGAGACCTTGACTATGCACATTATTTGGTTCATGGTCCTTGTTTCAAAATATAAAACCTAAAATATTTCTTGAGCCTTTATATCCTTTTCTTCACAACCTTGTAACGCCTGATCACGTTATAAGCCCAATAAAGTTCATATTGATTGTTGAATGATTGCAATGATTTTCATAAGCATTAACTTTGTAACAAGAGGATGTGATTGATAATACGTGTAAAACAAAAAAAAGGAATACAAAGAAAAAGGAAGAAAATTTATCAGAGTGCCTCTGTTAGACTAAAGTTTCACCAATCTACAAGTCAATTGAGGATAAAGCATCACCTGGGGAAATCCGGTTTCTTTCATACCCTTGCTACCCCATTTTCACATAAATGGTCAATCCTTTATACATATCTCAGCATTACCCTTGTACAAACCAACATGGGCAATCTGGTTTCTTTTATACCCTTGCTACCCCATTTTCACAGAAATGACCAATCCTTCATACATATCTCATCATTACCCTTGTACATATCAAATACGGCAATCTGGTTTCTACATACCCTTGCTACCCCATTCCTACCTCATAGAAATAACTAATCCTTCATTACCCTTGTACATACAAATTGGGACAATTCGATTTGATTTGCACCCTCACTATCAAATTTTTACCTTACAACTCATCCTTCACACATACCGTATCATTACCTTAGCCCACACAAACTGGGGCACTTTGGGTGAGGTTTCCTTATAAAGTCATTTCCCTGTTAGAAACAGTTGTGCTTTCAGTCAAATCTAAAGTCTGATATGTCGAAACTGGGGCAATCCTTATCCGAGGGGTGTATTTCCTCTAAATCTGGCAAATGCCTCTAACTTTCACTTACCCATTTAACATTCGTCTATAGGTTCAAGCAAACATCAAAGTTGTGTTTCTAAAAAAAAAGATAATGATTATCTGTTGTTGAGGTATGCTTCAACTTTATTAGAGTTTTGGGAAAAGTCAGCGCTAATGAAATTAGTCCTTACAAGGAAACGTCTAATCCTACATTGAAAACCTTTTGAAAAAATCATTTTGTACATACTTTTTGAAACAAATTATTGAAAAAAAAAATCATTTGTACATACCTTCTCTTTTGAAAATTTGTACATACTCTTTTGAAAAAAAAAATTCATTGAAAAAAAAATCATTTGTACATACCTTCTCTTTTGAAAATTTGTACATTCTTTTTGAAAAAAAATCATTGAAAAATCATTTGTACATACTTTTTTAAAAAAGTCATTGCAACAAAATGTTTTGTACATACCTGTAAATTTGTACATATATTCTTTTTGAAAATATCATTTTTGTACATCTTGTGTACATAACTAAAATTTTGTATATATTATCTTTTTGAAGAAAAAAACAACAATAAAATTTGGCATTCTCAAATAAAGTCACATACATTCAAAATAAGAAAAAACTAAATCAACCATCATGCCTCCATATATGTGTTTTTCAAAAATGTCATGCATCCATAAATGCGATTTCTTAACATTTTCATACATTTATACATGCATTTCATCATCAAAAATCAAAAGTTTTATCCAATAATAAAAAAATCAAAGTTCAAAAGTTCAAAGTTACATTCAACATTTAGAAAAATCAAAATTTCATGCAAAAGCTCAAAGTTTTGCACAAGCATTTGATACATGCATTCATGCATTTTTATCAAAATTTCAATCAAATAAGATCTTCAGGATTTGAACTCAAGTTCACAAGTTTTAGAGAAAGGAGTCAAGGTCGTATCTCTGTTTGAAGAAAGGACTCAAGGTCGTATCTTCAATTTACTTTTCTGCATGTTTAGAGAAAGGACTCAAGGTTGTATCTCTATTTGAAGAAAAGACTCAAGTCATATCTTCAATTTACTTTTCTGCATGTTTAGAGAAAAGACTCAAGGTCATATCTTTGTTATAGTTAGAAAGAACTTAATGTTGTAGCTCTATTCACTAGTAGAAAAAAGACATTTAATCGCGGTTGTATAAGGCTTACAAGCGCGATTGTACAACCGCGATTGATTCAACCGTGATAAAAAGTACTGAAGATACAAACGTGGTTGTATAACCGCGATGGAAAGTATAACATACCACTGCGGTTCTTCAAAAATCGCGTTGAAAAATGGCACAAAAGGTGCAAAAATATACAGAAACTGACACATACCAGCACAGTTGTAGAGGGAACCGTGCTGGTATGACACATACAATATTATTGAAAGGTGACTTATTGTCAACTTTATATTTGATGAAAGGACTCAAGGTTGAATCTCCAAGGTCAATTCAAGATTTACGACCCTCTTGTCTCAATACAAAAGTCTTTGTGTTCTTGAATCTTCTTTCTCCTTCTTGATCACTGATTTAATTAATTGGTTCACTATATAAACTATTTTCAGAATCTATAATTGAATTATAATTGATATAAGACTTAAACATTTTTTTTAATAACTGGTTCTTTAATAAAAATAATTTTATTTTTGATTGATTCATAATAATTAGAACTGTTGATTGAATTGAAGTTGATCAGTTCATTCTGTGTGGTTAACTTCTATTCTGTTTGTGTGTAGTAAACTAAATCGCTTCCGTACTTACATTTGAATTCTGATAAATCTGTTTGGTTTACTACATTGTACTGTGACTAGTTTGTGTTCTGTTTACTAATTCGTTCTACTGCTCTGCTCAGTAAAGTCAATAAATACCCAGTTTATCAAACTGACTTTCATTTTCTGAAAAGATAAAATAGTTTTGAAAAAGATTTTGAAATCCAATTCACCCCCCCTTGTATTTCAGCTAACACAGTTTCTAACAATTGGCATCAAAGCTAGGACTTGTATCCTAGTCAAGTTTTCGATCTATGGCTGAAAACCGTTTGCCTTTTGTTGAGGGGGCTTCAATAAATAGACCTCCAATATTTTCTGGTGTGAATTACCAATTCTGGAAAGTCAGAGTGCGGATCTTTATTGAGTCTATTGACAGAGGCATTTGGAATGCAATAGTAAATGGACCGTATGTACCTATGCATGTTGTTGATGGTGTGTCTGTTGTGAAACCTTTCGATGAACTGTCTGATATAGAGAATAAGCGTGTGCAGTATGATTGCATTGCCAAGAACATTATAACTTCTGCCTTGAATATGGATGTTTTTCAGGGTGTCAAAATGCAGTTCTGCAAAGGAGATGTGGGATATACTTGAGGTTACTCATGAGGCCACTACTGACGTCAAACGGGCTAGAAAGCATGCACTGATTCAAGAATATGAATTATTTAGAATGCAGCAAGGTGAATCAATTGTTGATCTGCAGAAGAGATTCACTCACATAGTGAATCACTTGATCGGGCTTGGAAAGCAATTTGACAAAGAGGAGCTGAATATCAAGATCCTCAAATGCTTGGATAGAAGTTGGCAGCCCAAGGTCACTGCAATTTCAGAGAGCAAAGATTTGACAACTCTCACAACAGCGACACTCTTTGGAAAGTTGAGAGAACATGAACTGGAAATGACAAGGTTGAAAGAGATGGAATCTGCTGAGAAGAAAACTAGAAGCCTCGCACTCAAATCAAAGGCTGCTGAGATTGAAACCAGTGAGGATAGCTCAGAAGAAGACAGTGATTCTGAAGACAATAGTCTGCTGACAAAACAATTCCAAAAATTCATTAAGCTGAAGAGAAGGGCTAAGAATTAACAATCTAAAATGTATACTAGAAAACCTGATTCGAATTCAAATAAGCTAACTTGTTATGGCTATGGCAAACAGGGACATGTGAAAGCAGACTGTCCAAATCTGGCTAACAAAGAGAAGAGCATTGATAAGAAGAATTACAAAGCTGGAAAGGGAAGAAAGGCATACATTGCATGGGAAGACAATGCATCTTCATCTAGCAGCTCTTCACAGAAAGACATTGAAGGAAATTCGTGCTTCATGGCTGGAAAAGATTTTGAGGTTAGTAGTGAAGATTCCAGCACTTCCTTTAACAATACAAATTATAGTTCACTGCTGAATGCGTTTCAAGAGACGCATGAGGAAGCAAACAAGTTGGCTCGTTCCAACAATAGACTGAAGGGTATGAACAACTGGTTGGAAGCCAGAGTTAAGGAACTGGAAGATGAA
>Ga0099824_1007484_pt1 | contig 14444 bp, 9 predicted proteins | sample SiratrowhiteBW_FD_76837 | JGI IMG/M metagenome (GOLD analysis project Ga0099824, IMG submission 76837) | Root nodule microbial communities of legume samples collected from California, USA - Siratro white BW | ecosystem: Host-associated > Plants > Roots > Nodule | place: USA: California...
ATCAAAAAGAAAAACTTTTCTACTGACTAAAACAGTTCAAATAATTGGTAGGATTTTCGAGAGGCATGGACTCTCCCACAACAATCTGATTTCCCTCACAAATCACAAGATAAAATCTCCCTCTCAACCCCTTTTATTATGTCAGCTCCCAACGAAATATAATTATTCTATGTAACTATGGGGGCTACCTATCAATCTCCAGCTGCACCCTGGAAGTTCCAATCATATTTCTTTCTTTAGTTTCTATTTCCAGGTAATATCAGATAAAAAAGATACACAGATCTTGGCAGGAACATAATCGGCTGCTCACTTTTTCTTTAGTACTAAACCAATTTAGGATGGTGGATCAGAGTTTTTGGTAGTAGTGAAACCAGGTTAGCACATTGACATGTGGAATTATTCTAAGAGAGAAAAGAAGAATTAGATGTCAGGCATAAATTTGACAAGGATCAGAATTTATCATTAAATTGTGATAAACAATAAGAATATCATGAATCAAAGAGGTTTTGTTGTATGACCATTTTATAGTCCCTATAATATTCTGGTATGAAGTAAGGATACAGCGTGTGTTCATGACCTTTACATTTAACATAAAGCAACAAATAAACATGAATCAGAAGACAAATTAAAAATGATAGTGCAGTACTACTAAGTAATAACCAAAGTTCCAAGCCTACTCAGCATTTGCAATATAAAAAAACAACACAACACATGATAATACACACACACAAAGACACATATATAACTTAAATATAAAGTTTCTTACATTATTGTCTAAGGTCTTAAATCAAACTGTGATATGTGAACATCTAAAATTAGAACGCACTACAATATCCGTAAATGAGGTTATTTGATGCTGGAAAAAGCATTCACATCACATGTCAATGTTTGATTTGAGAATTTGATGATAAATTATAAACAACTTTCTCTATAGATTTAATGAGACAAGAAAAGGGAGCCGAGCTTAGCTGAAATATATCAAGAGATAGTGCCTGGAGTAATAATCCAAGTTCCAGGCCTACTACTGAAGTATAATAAAATAATAACAGCAAATCATAACACAGTCATACTTCTGACAAAAATAGAATGCGTTGTTATTTTAATGGGAGATTAAGGATCAATCTTTCTTTTTCTGCCGGCAGAGTGCGGAACCTTATTAGCAATTTAACGAGAAAAATAATATAGCAACCTCGTTAACAATTTAATGAGCACTAGAAGGATAACATAAATGACTTAAAAGACTAACTAAAACTAAGTCACTAACACAGCAGTTCAGGCATACTTAAAATCTAACCAGTCCCATACTTCATACACCATTCCCTGCCAAACTTAAAACCAGGATTATCGCCACATCTTTGAAAATTGATACTAAAAGCCAGTAAAAGGATGGGAAAACGAAGCATAGCTTTGACCATAAACAATCAGAAAAATCTAAGGAACAAATCATAACTATGGATCCTAGTATGTTCATTTTTATATGTTAAAGAACCTTAACGAACACAAGCACTTTTGACTAACAAAATTGAATTATAACAACAAATGTAGGCCTAAAATTAAATATAATTCCCACACAAACCAAATGATGACAACAATCAGATCAGCAACTCCTTCTAGATCCAGGATTGTTCATAAGGGTATCCACACAACTGCAAGTCATGAAACTAAACCCTCACAAAAGTAGAGCGTGAGTTAAGGGGAAACTACTATATGCACATGTGTGGCTCTATTCATATGGCCAAAAATCCAACTTCTGTCGTATGTTTAAAGGGTCTATGTTACTAGCCATATCAAATATAATCCCCACACAAACCAAATGATCAACAACTTCTTCTAGATCCAGGATTGAACATAAGGGTATCCACAAATGCAAGTCATGAAACTAAACCCTCAGAAAAAATAGATCGTGAGTTAAGGAGGAACTACTCTACCCACATGTGTGGTGTGGCTCTATTCATATAGCCAAAAATCCAACTTCTGTCATATGTTTAAAGGGTCTATGTTACTAGCCACTAATCCCACACCTCATTGGTATCGCATCTGCAATTTAGCTGCTGCTTATATGATCAAATATTGTGGCACAAATGGCTTTTAAAGAACCACAATCGGAGTGGCGGCAGATCAGTTCAGTTAAGAATCTTGCAATATTTTTTTCTAGAGACACATAGTATCCTAAGCTGGGACTTATCAGACATATAGTATCCTAAGCTTGGACTTACCAAAAAAAAAATTGTTACAAAACAACCAAATGCTTGTCCAATAAGAACTTAAAGCATGTCAGGCTTCAAACAACACCTAAGAATCTTTTACCCATTTTTCTATGTTTTTATGTGCTATGTTTCTGGTAAAATCCAAAACCAACCAAGGGGGTCTTAAGGAAATGTGTTAGAAAAAACCAAGAGTAATAATTAACACAAATTTCACGCAATAGCCAAACACTCAAGGGCCATCAGTGTAACTAACCAAAAATTCAATGTAGAAAAATCAGATTTCTTAACCTATAAAGCATTTTGATTTTGCAAGGTCCACAACTCCATTCACTTACCCCAGCTACAGAACAGATTTTACTAACCGCCCCAATGCAAAATAACTTACACAGAGTCTGATGTGACAGGTTATAGATGGTACTCTGAGAAATAATAACTTAAGACATCTGTCAATATTTTATAATGATTTATGAACTATAAACTGGACAACAGAAACCAGATAAATAAAATATTGATTAAAGCCTTTGGCTTGGCGGCATATGGTGTATCTAACATGCTCACTACAAGAGGTTCAATCCCTATACACCAGTTCCTTTTAGCCCTCCCATTGAGCATCTTTGTGGGGATCTCCTAGGCTTCACCCCCATAGTGGGACCACCAAAGGCCCAAAAATCTCATTAGGACACTAAAAGAACTCCTGCTTTTTATTAAACAGGAGATAAGTAGGACAAGGTTTAAGTATCACTCCAATCCACACAAAACATACAACCAGCTAAAATAGAATTACTTGCTAGTGGAAATGCTTTAATATTTGTTAGAATGCTAGTCCTTTATAATGATAGACTTACAACTTTTTTTACCATTCAATGACTTTTAACAGTTTCACCATAAAAACCAAACAAATTCTCACAGAAAGACAGTCTTGATACAAGTGAGATATCCATAAAACCAAATTTTGGTCACAAGTTGTATCCTTGATTTAAAAAATGGAGGAAATAAACCATGCCTTACCACACAAATTGTATCAAAAAAAAAAAAAAACAAAGGATGGCACCTCCAAACACGAATGCATATGTATATAGTCACGTGTGCAAAATAGAGCATTGGATAGAAACACCATATACGCTACAAAGGTCAAGCCTTACTAGAAGACATACAACACGTCCTGACTGGAACACAAACAAATAAAAAGATCAAACATTTACACAGTATAGATTGTTAATGGAGACATGAATCATATGTTAAAGCCAATTTGATCTCTGATTAAAAATAAGTTCATAACAGTCTTACAAATTTGTTTCAACGTCAATACCAACATTTATTATTTTAACAACGAAAACGCACCAGCAATTCTTTCCCTTATTCTTCTACTTTGAGTTAATAATTACTTGTAGGTTGTCCAAAGTAAAATTCAGTAGACTTTTCATAGTCTTGGTTTTAATATGAATATAAGTCAGTCACTGCAATATTTATGGAGACTCTGAAGTAAAAATATTTTCCTGTGTGTGCTCTCTATCTCCTTTTTCCGTCCAATCTAATCCATTAAATGATAGAACACATAAATATTATCTCCACTTTCAAGAAAGCTCTATTCAAACTACAGAGTAATGCGAAATTCGGTTCAGGAATATGCAGTTACTTCAAATTACCAACATTACAGACCAGTGATGATAAATCTTGTTAGGAATTATATGTAATCTTTCTTCCTAGAGGAAATCTACAATAATCTAATAATAAAGTATCCAGTTGGATTCACTTTCTCTAGCACACAAGAATAAGGTACTTAATTGCATGACTTATTGATATGAAAAGATGATTTGGCTGTTGACCAATTGCTTTTTTTACTTTAAAAGAATAACAGATCCAAAATGTGTCCAATAATTTTATAGCAATATAAAACTTAGTGTACAAAAGGGGAAATATAGTAATACAAGTATATAGCAATTAAATATACAATGTCACCAAATAAAAGAAAACCTCAAAACAGGATCTATGTTGAAAATCTCATACCGACTAGAGATATGAATTATGGTATATAACTAGATGCAAATCTTACCTAACAAGTTGGTTTTGTACGGTTGAGTTAGACATTAATCCACTTTCGAAGAGATCTTAATCCTAATCCCCAAATGTGAGCCAAAGTGGAATAGACTTAATAAATAGGTCAAGGTGACCTAACTCACTCCCAAGTTCCCAAACTACAATTTGTTTTTCCTTCAACAGTCCCTATCATACTCTATTTTGTCTCTAGTTCTGACTAATTTTTACCACTTTCTACAATGAAGTGTCCCGTATGGGTTACAATTCCTAAAGAATCAACACCTTAAACCAAACTAAGACCCTTAAAACATCTTTAACTTACAGGGACTCAGTACACATGACTAAAATAAGTGCACGAAGCCACATTATATGCCCTGGATTTTCCATTTTTCATTGAGGCTTTGACTACGAGGAATTGCATCGAAATTCAGATAAGTTAGAAACTAAGTTACCTATTTATAGCATGGTTATCAATATCAAATAGCAACACAGAAAGATGGTCATTAACGTGATATTTTCTATAGTGTATACTACATAAATATAAATGCCAGAGGAAAAACATTCAAAATTCATTATATTATTCATAATTAACAAGGAAAATTTATGTCTTAAGAGAAACATGCAAGTAAATAATGACTACCATAGAAAAGGGTTGGAAAAAGAACCAAGGTGGCCATAATGTTGGCTGCAAACAGAGACAGAATGCAGCCGGCAACACAAGAGATTGCCAGAAAAAGGCAGGAGAAAAGAATGTCTTTGACAACAGTGGATGAGTGTCCTTCAGAATTGAGAAAATAGTGGCTGTATTTTGAGACAGAAGGTGAGAAACGGGAAGGTGGCAAAATGCTTTCAGTTTAGTCCTGAAAAGGGAGTAAAATTCTCATTTCTACCCCTTAAATCAAATAGTTGATCAGGGACAAAAAGTGGTTTTCGATTCCAACTGTCATAGTGCACCATAGAATGCAATTTGCCACTATTTCGCCAGCTATTTCATCCACAGCAGTCATGAAAAGAAAAATTCCCCACTATGGCTTTCCGATATCAGCAAAGCGCTATCCAGGTCACTATTACGTGCTGTTGATAATAACCCCGTGTAAGTAGCTCAGTTTCCTTTTTTGTTTTAGATGTATTGGCTTAGGAAAGACTTGAGAGACAATATTTGTTAATTTTTCTATTTCAGAGAAGTTTGCAACCCAACACAATATATTTGAGGTTAACTGGTCTACCTAAATTTCTATGGTCAATTTATTCTTTCTAATACACATCTCAAAATCTTAAAATATAACCTAAAGATACACAACAATACCTTGAGCACTTGACATTATGAAATGGTACTACATAAGAATGATCCAGTCCAGTATGAACAAAATCTCAATATAACATTTTCCAAGCTATAGCAAACCTATGAGTCCAAACAGAACCCTAATCCATATATACACCATTCCGTGCCTATATGGAAGCAAAATACTATTTGCATTGGTTATCGAACAAGACAAGGATAAAAGTGTTAATTTTTTTGCAGTTATAAGTTAGATGCTCTAACTTAGTTATTTGGATGTTAATGGGACCAAAAGATTAACCTTCAATCTAGACCACAACACAACTATTAAAGAGAAGATTGTAGGAGCATCTCCACGTGTAATTCCTTGAAGCCATGATCAATGACAAATTGTTATGAGCACAACAAATTGACATGACCCAAACATGATTTATGTCATCCAATGAAGATAAGGGCAGAATTGAAGCACAGAGTATATCAAACAAGAAATAAGAACCAAATAACATACATCAGTAGGTCAGAAAAGATCTACTTACATAGAAGATTCTTAAATGCAAATCATGCCTTTGCACTTCTATAGATTTAAGCCTTCAAAAATGTTGCACTGAAGATTAAAATAACTAAACTCTAATTCAAATACAGTTTAGGCTCTCTATCCTGGTTAAGTGTAGAATTGAAAAAGAGAAGAATATATTTGGAAATTGAAAGGCCGACCAGTGGCTATTAACACAATGAACACAACAGAACAAACGCATTTATAAGGCATAATTACTCTAAATTGTCGTTTAAAAACTTTGTATTCCAGCAAACTGTGGAAAATAACTGTCATGAAAGTATTCCAGCAAACTAGTGTATATTATATAGACAATAACAACAAGAGACCACATAAATGGAAGCAACCAATGCTGTTAAAATCGCAAACTAGTTCATTAACAGTATCCCCATGATCTTAAAGATCCTGCAGCCCTGTCCCAGTCTGAATTGCACCTGAAATCACCAATAGGCAAAATCATAGTGAAATTGCAAGATTGTGCTGGTTTCAATCCTGAAGTTGGAGATTTTTCGGTTGTAGGTTGCACAACCCATCCATATAAATCAGGATTTTAAACCCATTTTTGGGCCCTAAGTATATCTTCCCAAAACAGACCCACATCTAATCAAAGCATTTTGCAGGTCACAAAAGATGACATCTTGTTTTATCCACACCAAATGTTTTGCTTGCCGCCCTGTCCCATTTTTTGGACCCTCTATTTTGCTGTCTGGCTGCACATCTTCCCCATCTTTAGGGTCCCCCCCCGCCCCCAATGGAACCAGCAGAGTGAAAAACTAGATCAAAACTCAGTTCAAGATATAGACATTCCCCTCCGTTTCCTATCACTTCATCCTCACCTAAAACAGTAATCATTTTACGACCTCTTGAAATTTTGTAAGATAATAATTAGTCAGTACCTATAAATTTAAAAAAAAAAAAAATGAGATTCACAAAAGGCTGCAAACAAAATATTTTAGGTGCATAAGCACACTGTGACTAGAATATATCTTAATGTTCAGATTGCATAGGATCGTATACAGAGTCCACAACTAGATAAAACTTGGAACCAACAAACAACAAAAGCATGTGTTTTTGAATATCATAAAGTTGAGATGAAAAGAATAACCATTTAAATGTATCCTATACTAGCATTAGCAGCATGTAGGATTTTCCAAAAATATATAAGCAATAATGAACTTGCCTGTGTTCATCCTCTGTCCAGGCAATCCCCTTCCGCCTTTCTTGATCTGATCTTGAAGCCTTAGTTCCATGATTAGACTCACTGTTGTAATTCCCAAGACCGCTGCCCTTTTTGCCAGCACCTTCATCACTAGCATGGCTTGTTGAGCCCTCTGAAGAAGAATTGTAAGATGGTAAAGGCACACAACCAGATTCAATCTGGCTAATATCTTCCACCAAGAGTTCATAATGCTGTTTGATTTCTTCTATGGTCTTCCCCGGCACGTCAGCAGCGATCTTCTCCCATCGATCCGAGGCATCCTCGGGATGAGTTGCCAACGCATTTTCAAATGCTTTATCCTGCTCTCTGCTCCACTCAGAGCTACTATCCACTTCATCCACAGTCATCTAGTCTTGTTTGAAGCAAATACTGAGTTTGATTTGAAGGAGAAGAAAGGTTTCTACCTACCCAACTGCTCTAAATCTTGGTCAAGGCCTTATTGTATTAAATACCACAAACTCTGGTCTGTTATGTGGTGAGTACCACAAATATTAACCCTGCCGGCATGCTATAAACGTAGGGAGCAGATATGTTGGACTACAAGAAGCAGCCTGAAGTGCAGAAATGGCAGGAAGCTGAAATAAGCTCAATACCAAACGGAATCCCAAAAATCTTATGAGGTATGAGAAATTTCAAAGGTGAATTGCTTCAAAATCCTGAGAATCGGACACTTGTGTATTTCTGACCCTGTTGATGAATGAAAGGGCAAAGAAGGTTCAGTTAGGACATGAAAAATATCTCAGTCTGACAACTATAAAATCATAGGTGCAATACATGACAGTTTAAGAGAAGTGAAATCTACAAAATTAATGTGAAGGCTAGTCAATGAAACCATGGTAATTACCAGCTAGGATTTCAGATAGAGAAAAAGACCTCTCAGAAAGAAACAAAGAAGGAAGGGTAGATAAGACTACAAGGGAAAGCAATGGACATTCAAATTTGCTATTATCCATTCAATAAAAAACAAACTTCAATTTACCATAGGCCTACTGATAACAACTGTTTTCACAGCACAGGCCCACAAAACTTTCACCTATAAGTATAGATACTGTAAATCTCATTTTCACTGAACACACTCAGCATCATATTTTGTTTTTTGTCCGGCTATGTAAAAGATAGTAATTCTTAGTAACTAACCAGGCATCAAGGCCTCAGAATAAGTTAGACACGTAGGGTTAAAATCTCATAAAGTAAAAAAGGGTGTAAGGATATACACACTGATTATCAATTTGGTTCAAAGTCTTTTTCCCAGATTTGAAGTTAATAAAACCACCTTGCACTCAAATACAAAGTCCAATAAATATTCTTAATCTCAACAGTTTTGATCTAACAACTTAACAGAAGCAAGAAAACCAATCCCACTAACATCCAATGAATTACTCTCCACTGTAGAATCATTCACTAGGTGTATGAAAAGGGTACTATAAGAGTTCAATGAACTAACAACTAATCTCCACTTTAAAACCATGGATGCAGAGTTTCATCAAAAACACAAAAGCGAAGAAAAAAACAAAACAAAAAAATGTATGCACAAAGCCACACGCACTGTCAAGCTTCTGACACGTTAACCAACCAACAATAAAAAGATTTCTTTAACGCCACCTAACGTATTACATTCACTGCCAAGTAAAACCTAATTCTGAGTGTGACGGTAAAAGAGAAATTCACCCACCAATTCCTTCTCCAAAAAACATAGAAAACCTATCATAAAAACTACATTAGCAACTGACATAATTTCAGGCTAGATAAAATAAAACTCACAATCAATGAGATAAAGACAGATAAAAACAACCTAAAGAGTAAAACAGAGGGGTAAACACACACTAACAGACACTAAATTCAGGTTTAAGTAAAAACCCTACACGAGTGGTGAAAATTTCAAGGGTAGAACCACACCCAAATCATAAATGACATTGATGGTTGTCTTGAAAACCCACACACAGGTGCAGGATGGGTCAATTTGGTCCCATCCCAACAACTGCTTTGCTACAAATAGGACAGCTGGGGTTGAAAAAGCCACAACCCAAGTTGCAAACCACAGGAATCTGCAGTGCCCATTAATATCTGACAAATAATACAACGTCAAGAGAGAGAAACTGAAAAGCCAAAAGGGGGGCAAAATTCAAAAATACGAAAAAGGTGAATAAAGTTGAATTTGTACACAAAATTGATCCGACCCAGATGAAAAACAAAATTAAAAATTGTGATAGGAGTGTGCCCAGATGAAATTGAGAGGTAATGGCAGAAGATGATTCAAAGTTGTGATGTGGGGTGTGATGATTTGTGGCCAATCGTGAAATAATGAAGTCGTCACCTTTATCTTTGTTGTGCAAAGCTTGAATCTTTTTAGCTGGTGGCTTTCTTTGAGTTCTGAGGGACTGTGTCACACACAGCCAGATGAGTCAAATAATGTTGTCTCGGCATATATACTGCACTGTACAACTGACATGTCCCTCTCCGCCTCTTATTTTGTTCCCTGCTTCAAAATTAAATTCAATTTTTTTAAATAATTTTAATTAATATATATTTTAATTTAGGTTCCTAAAACATTTACAAATTTTCTTTATCTGTAATGTATTTTGTTTTCTTTAACCTTGATCCTACATATTTATTATTTTTATTTTGTATTTGTTCTATACCTTTCATTATATATATTCACAAAATATATCATGAAAAAGAATCTGTTAATAAAAAACTGAAAAATTATACTTAAAATATATTTTGAGAATTAAATATAAAATTTATAGATATTTCAATAACTTTAAAAAGTAAAAAAAAAAAAATCTATTAGAAACAAAAATAAAATTCTGTTTTTCAATCACTAAAAGTATATTTTAGACTTAAACTTTTCTTTTATATTTAGCCTTAAATTTAAATGTGCTTTTGCTCTTCAAATAGTGTTGGGTTTTTATTAGTCTTTACTAATTTTTTTATTTGATTTTTAGGTCTTGAAATTGTTTTATCATGTATGTTTCATGGTGTGAAGTGTGAGAGTAACAAAATAATGATAAAAAAATATAAAAAAAAAAGTTCAAGATCAAACAAAAATTTGACAACGTTTCAAAAACTAAAATATGTTTACCTTTATTTTTTTATTTTAAATGTTTTATTTTAGTTTCCTTAAATTATTATTTACTTTTAGAACAAATAAATTTCATGTATCGGACAAAAGTTTTAAATTATCAACTAACAAAAATTATGATAATTATAAGTTTTAAAATAATTATTTTAAAAGTTAAAAAAATATCATACATGATAAATTATGAAAACGAAAAATTATTTTATAGTGCAATGTAGTATAATACAATATTGGTTCTTTTTTTTTAAATTCTTGCCCACTGTAAAATAATGATGTTACAGTTAGTCGTTAAATCTGTTTTTAGTATGTAGGGAAACATTAAAACTACTCCATTTTCTATTAAATGTAATAATTGAAAATGGATAAGAAAATCATTGAATAAAAAAATGTCTACAAGTTTTAGTATCAAAATATTATGCATATCATATAATTTTGACTTAGCTAATACTGAAAACAAATAGTATTGTTTTCAGTATTCAGAAAAAACAAATTTTAAATGAGCGTGCGTGTAAGTTTGAATTATAAAATTTTATTTAAATATTCCTCTTTTTCATCTAATTAAAAAATAGATTTTAAAAATTTGATTCCTCATATCTATATTATTATTATATATACATTTTTTAACTATTTTTTATGTTATTTTCTAATTAAAAATTTTATTCTTTAATAAAATACATAATTACATGTTCTTAGTAAAATAAATAAATAAATAACTTTTCTAATTGAAAACATTAAAATATTCATTCTTTTAAATTATTTTTATATAGTTATATATTTGGATAAGATGTTGTACTGATAAGATATTAGTAGACAAGTTATATATTCTAATGTTATATATTTTAATATATAACAATGCGATATTAGTAGAAAAGTTAAATATTTTAATAAGAGGTTTTAGCGATAAGATATTAGTAGACAAGTTAGTGGTGCACAACACATGCAAGAAAAATATGATTCATATTAAAAATATGTGATTTTTTTTCTTATTCTATTATTAGGGTTTAAGATGATATTAGTCCATATTCAAATAGATTATATTTATGAAAGGCAAGTTGTTTTTTTTATGTCATCTATCAAATGTTAAAGTTTAGAAATAATTTAATAATATGGCATTGTTTTATTGTAATTAATGGCGTGAGAATGACTTTAAATTATTTAACATAATAGATAAAACATTTTTTTCTTTTTTAGTTATTATCTTTATTTCATATAATTTGTCACTATGGATGTGTATAAGAAGTAAATTTATATTCTTAACTATTATAATTTCTGACCCATCAAACATAAAGCTTCTTTTCAAATACTATGTATGGAGTTTAATGTGATGTTAATTTGGGGTTTCAATTCATATTGCAATTAGACAATAATAAAGAAGGAGCAATCAGAATTGACAAGATGGAGCAAAGACTATAATAATGCATATAACAATTTTTTTTATGGTTAATATTATATATGAGAGGATCAATCAACCATTTTAAAAGACTATAATTTACTCTTATTTTTCATTTAATGCAAAAACACAACTAATTTATTTTTTATTTTATTTCATATAAACAAAATGTGAATATTATTCCAACAACATGTTGAAATCCTCTTTAAAAGATCTACTAAGACTTCTAAGACTAATGCATGAGTGTCTTCTAAGGCATGTAGAATTGTTGTAAGTTAGATGACTTTTATACAGTATTACGCTCTTAATTTATTATTTCGTATCTATATCTTATTTATAATTGAATATCACTTTTATTTTTATTTTTCAAGATGAGTATGAAAAACTATTTTTAATAAATACTCGCCACAAGACACATTGTAAGATGGAATGTAAGGCATCCTTAAAATGATAACATATACTACATGTTGTAGGAGGAATGAACAAAAGAGGATGAGTTTATACTTTAATATTAAAGAGTAAAAAGTTCAAACCCTTTTTTCTTCTCAAACACTAAAAAAAACATGTTAATAATGGAATTTATAAGTGTCATATAATAAAATGATAATTTTTTAATTGTCACCTTTTATCTTTAAAATATGGCATTTATAAGTATCATATAATAAATACTTGTGTCATCATTTATTCATATCATTTCCATCTAAATAAGGATTTTATTGCCTAAGCATGAATTTTATCATTGCCTCTCAACCTTGAATTTCTTTTGTCATGTTATTTATTTCAATGGTATGTCATTTATAGATTTTTCTTCAATATTGTGGCTGTCATAGTCCTCCTATTGTTGGAGACCTCACATCGACTAGAGATGATGTCTTTCAATAGTTTATAAAGTGGGTGTAAACCTCACTTTAAAAGTTGATTTTGTAAGGTTGAATTAGGCTTAAAGTCCACTTCTTGATATAGTATCAGAGCTTATACTAACGCGGTTGTTGGGCCTATCGGGCCACCAGCTATCGGGTCGTTATCGAACCACCCTTACATATAAGTTTCATACTCGATTTGAGAAGTCTCGGCGTGAGGAAGGAGTGTTAGAGATACCACATCGACTAGAGATGAGGACTTTCAATAGTTTATAAAGTGGGTGCAAACCTCACTTTACAAGTCGGTTTTGTAAGGTTGAGTTAGACTTAAATTCCACTTCTTAATATGGTATCAAAGCTTATCCTAGCTAGGTTGTTGGGCCTACAGGCCACCTGCTGTCGTGCCGCTATGGGTCGCTATCGGATCACCCTTGCATATAAGTTTCACGCTCGAGTTAAGGAGTCTCGGTGTGAGGGGTGTGTGTTGGAGATCTCACATCGACTAAAAATGAGGCCTTTCAATAGTTTATAAAGTGGTTGTAAACCTCACTTTACAAGTCGATTTTATAAGGTTGAGTTAGGCTTAAGTTCTACTTCTTAATACCCATAGCAACAAACTCAACCATTTTTTCTTTCCCAAACAATGACTCAAGATAACTCACTACAAAAATTTTTAGATTTATTGACAGATTCATATCTGTTAGGAAAAAATCATTACCAACAAATAATTGAAAAGTCATTTACCAAATCTTTCGGTAATTATTGATAAATTTTATTGACAAATAATTGGCGATCAACTTACCGGTAGATTCATTGATGAATTAAAATTTTTCGTTCATAAAATTTGTCAATAATTATTGACATATTTGATATGTCGGTAAAATTCATTGATAAATTAAATATTATCCATCGACAAAATTTATCAGTAATTATTAATGAATTTGAATATGTCATTGTCCAATTATCCTCAATAGAAATGATTATGATAATAATTATAACGATATTAATTGAGATAATAATAACTTTTTACTATTATTAATTATAATAACAATAATAATAACAACATATTATTATTAATATTATTATCATAATAATTAAGATGATAATAATAATAATAATATATAATATTATTATTAATAATGATAATAATAACAATAATAAATTATTATTATTATTATTAATTATAACAATAATAATAACAAGAATTATTATTAGTATTATTATCATAATAATTAAGATAACAATAATAATATTAATAACTATAATAATAATATTAAGAAGAATAATAATAATAATAATAATAATAACAATAGTAATAATAATAAAAATAAAGATAATAATGATAAAGTAACAACATAATAATTAAGATAATAATAATAATATTATTATTAATGATAATAATTAAAATAATAATAATTATTATTATAATAAAAATGATAATAAGAATAATTATGATAATAATATTATTAATAGATAAAAATAATAATAATTATTATTATAACAGTAATAATAATAATTATTATTATTATAATTATTATTATATTTTAATAATAGTAATTATTTTATCAAAATTAATAATTATAATTATAATAATAATAGTTACAATAAAAATAAATATTGTAATGGTGAAATAATTATGATCTTGATCATCTCTTTCATTTTGTCAACAAAAGTAAAAGTTTTTTTTTTCCTTTAACTTTAAAGTCAAACAAGTTGAACTATTCCTAAATGCGTATTTACTTGATCATCTCATATTTGATTTAAGCCTTCTAAGTAATTATTTATTTATTTGATTCTTCTTAAGAATAATAGTATATATA
>Ga0099824_1007486_pt1 | contig 14443 bp, 7 predicted proteins | sample SiratrowhiteBW_FD_76837 | JGI IMG/M metagenome (GOLD analysis project Ga0099824, IMG submission 76837) | Root nodule microbial communities of legume samples collected from California, USA - Siratro white BW | ecosystem: Host-associated > Plants > Roots > Nodule | place: USA: California...
AGTTTTAAGAAAATTTGTGCTGGTTTTCTTTGATGACATACTCATCTATAGCTCTGATTGGCCCTCTCATTTACAACATTTGCAGCATGTTTTATCCATTCTTCGTCAACATACCTTGTTTGCAAAATCTTCCAAGTGTGCTTTTGGTCAAACCTACATTGAGTATCTTGGTCATATCGTGTCACAAGAAGGGGTCAGAATGGATGATAAAAAAGTGCAAGTTGTCTTGCAATGACCTGTTCCTTCTTCTCTGCGCCAACTGAGAGCATTCCTTGGATTAGCCAGCTACTATCGCAAATTTATCTGCCATTTTGTAGTAGTGGCAGCCCCTCTCACGGATTTGCTAAAAAAGGATGCTTTTCTTTGGTCTGACAGGTCCACTGAAGCCTTCCACTTGCTCAAATAGGCTTTAACTCAGGCACCAGTCTTAGCACTACCTGATTTCTCCTAACCTTTTGTGCTAGAAACTGATGCTTTTGGTTCAGGCATAGGAGCAATTTTGAGTCAAGCTGGTCATCCTATTGCGTATTTTTCCAAAAAGCTTTCAACAACAACTCAAAAGCAGTCAACCTATGCAAGAGAAATGCAAACCATCGTGGCTGCAGTGGCCAAATTCCGCCATTATTTATTGGACCATAAATTCATTATTAGAACTGATCACAAAAGCCTTAAGGAATTGCACGCCCAAGTTATACAGACCCCAGAACAACATAACTGGTTAGCCAAGCTTTTGGGTTATGATTTTACCATTGAGTATAAGGCTGGTAGGGAAAACTAATGAGCTGATGCTTTATGTCAGGCATTTTTAACTCTCACCACAATTACTAGTTCTTGGATCCCTCTTCTCCAACAAGAGTTGCAACAGTTACAACCTATTTCTGAATTTTCTCAAGATGAACTCCTTTCTGATCGCTTAACTATCAAAAAAAGCCTATGGTTTTGGGATGATAGGGTCTTTATCCTGCTAGTTCAGTTTTGAAAACTATGCTTCTAAAAGAATATCATGATTCTGTCATTGGGGGTCATGGGGCTGCCAGAAAACTTTCTCTCGGCTTTCAGCTCAATTCTTTTGGAAGCATATGGCAAGCTCAGTTAAAGCGTATGTCAGAGCTTGTTCGGTATGTCAACAAGCCAAATATAGCACCTTACCACCAGCTGATCTATTACAACCATTGCCTATGTCAACTCAAACTTGGCAAGACATTGCCATGGATTTTATTACAGGGCTGCCTTTGTCACATGGTTATTCTGTGATACTTGTGGTTGTGGATCGCTTATCAAAATTTGCTTATTTCATTCCTCTACCAGCAGATTTTTCAGCACCTGAAGTTGCTGATAGTTTTATCCACACAGTGGTAAGTGTTCATGGTCTCCCACATTCCATTGTATCTGATCGAGATAAGGTGTTTACAAGCAAATTCTAGGAACAGATTTGTAAGCGCCAAGGCATCACAGTAGCTCGTAGCTCTGCCTATCATCCACGGACAGATGGTCAGACTGAAGTTCTTAATCGTTGCTTGGAAATGTATTTGAGATGTTACACATAGACAAGTCCTAAGGGTTGGTATCAATTTTACCTTGGGCAGCCTACTGCTACAACTCTTCATTCCACACAGTTGTCTTTGGCAAGGAACCACCTTCTATCTTACGATATGAGCCTCAATTAGGTGATACACCTTCCCTCCAAGAACAACTTCAAACCAGAGATGTTTTATTAGACTCTTTAAAACAGAATATTCAGAAGGCTCAATTGAGAATGAAAATCCAAGCAGACCATCATAGAAGGGAGCTCGAATATAACGTGAGCGATTTTGTCTATGTAAAGTTGCAACCCTATAGACAACACTCTCTACGTTTAATCCGGAATAAAAAATTATCTATGCGCTACTTTGGGCCTTTTCCAATTATAGAACGCATTGGACCAGTGACTTATAAGCTAATTCTTCTTTCATCTGCTCACATTCATCCTATTTTTCATGTCTCTGTCTTGAAGAAATGTGAGGGTCCACCTCAACTTGCTTATCTTCCAGAATCCTTTATCTTAAACGAAAAAGGTTTCCCCTTACAACCTCAATCTCTCTTGGGAAATCGTATGATTAAGAAAAACGCTTAGTGGCAAGAGGAGGTTCTTATTTAGTGGCAAGGAATGACAGTTGAGGAAGCTACTTGGGAACGTTTCTCTGACATTCAACGCCAATATCCTCACTTTAACCTTGAGGACAAGGTTCTTTTTAATGGTGAGTGCAATGATACAAACACATTGGGGCAGAAGGGCAAAGGAAGGAGACACGTGACAAGGAATTTGGTTAAAAAGCAAAAGTATTGAAAGAATAGGCGTGTGATGCACTGTAAGTTCCTTCCTGCTAATTCTTCAATTCTCTAGAATCTTCTATTTCATTCTATTTCTCATTAAACTTCCGGTATTGCATTCTGCAGATGAGATTGGGTCTCTGGTGATACTGATTGGGTGTTGCTCTTTCTTGTTGGACATATACTATAGGATTATACTGATAATTTCTCTGTTAGATACACAGGAAGAACCACTTTGTTATTGAATTTCTACTGAATCTTGGAAAGACCCATACAGATATATTTTCAATATACCCAGCGCATATCACTATTATACAATAATAATAACATCAATAATAATAATTCTTTAATTTTTCACTTGAATGACAATAGAATAGATATAATTATAATAAAATAATCATCTTAAAAAATTAAATAGTTTTAACAGGTACTTATATGTAATTATATTATTTTAATTTATTTACAAGGACTGGATAATATATCCATAAATAGTTTCTATGTTTTTCTAGCGTAAATAAATTTAAATACCCGAAATATATATATATATATATATATATATTAAAATTGATGAAATTTTCTCTAATTTGTTATAGAAAAAAAGGTCGAGAGCTATTTATGACCAATGAAGACTTTACTAAGTATATTAAATTAAGGACAGTAATAGTTATAGAAAATAACTAAAACAAAAAAAAAAAAATGTCTAGTACAAAAATGCGGAAAACTACATAATCAGAATTAGGTGACAAATTTTCAAACTTATACTAAATAACAATAGATGAATAATATAATAAAAAAATTAAAATAGGAGGAAGTAATTAATTGTGAAGATTTGGAAAATAAATTTCCTACCCAACCCCCTTGATCACATTAAAACCTTTGACTTACTAATAATAGCTTGCTAGTGAGGGTCCAGTGAAAATAAGGTCCACTGAGTACTTAAGTTCTAATATTATGTAGGGAATAGGGTCTAGTGGGGACTTAAGGCTTAATATTATGTTGGGAACATGAATATGTTTTTGCAGATATCAATAACCAGTAAGAAGAAAAAGAAAGACAGAAAACATCAAAAGCAGGATTTGACTTTGTAATAGTGAGTTACAGGATATATAGGAAGATTTATTAACATTAAATGTAGTAACAAGTATGACAGATAATTCTGGAGTGTTCAGTGTTAATAATGTTCTTATTGAAAGTCTATGTAATTCTAAGACGACGCTTATTTTAATTTTTCTAAAAATCTGTTAGTATAGTGATTGTATTAGTTAATCTTGTTGGACTAGATTGGTAGAGTAGTCTTGTAATAGATGTTATTTGTTTTTAACTCTATATTATAAAAGTTAAATCATCTCTAAAATATTTCATTTTCTTTAATTTATTTTTTGTTCTTAAGAAAAATGAAAAAAACAATATTCATAATGATTTAGGGTTTTGCAGATATCAATGACCAATAAGAAGGAAAGGAAAAACACATAACATCAAAAGCAGACTTGACTAAGGAAAACATAAAACATCAAAACTAGGTTTGACTTTGTGATATTGAGTTATAATATGAAGATTTATTTCAACATTGAATGTAGTGACAAGTATGACATGTAATTCCAGAGTGTACAATGTTAATAATGTTCTTATTGTAAGTCTACGTAATTCTAGGACTATGCTTATTCTAGTTTTTCTAGAAAATCTGTTAATATAGTGATTGTATTAGTTAATCTTGTTGGATTAGATAGGTAGAGTAGTCTTGTAATAGATGTTATCTGTTTTTAACTCTATGTTATAAGAGTTAGAACATCTCTAAAATGTTTCATTTTCTTTAATTTATTTTTTGTTCTTAAGAAAAAATGAAAAAAAAATATTCATAGTGATTTAGGGTTTTGTAGATATCAATAACTAGTAGGAAGAAAAGAAAAAACACATAACATCAAAAGCAGGCTTGACTAAGGGAAACATAAAACATCAAAACTAGGTTTGACTTTGTGATATTGAGTTACAGTATGAAGATTTATTTCAACATTGAATGTAGTGACAAGTATAACAGGTAATTCTGGAGTGTACAGTGTTAATAATGTTCTTACTGTAAGTCTACGTAATTCTAGAACTATGTTTATTCTAGTCTTATTAGAAAATTTGTTAATATAGTGACTGCATTAGTTAATCTTGTTGGATTAGATTGGTAGAGTAATCTTATAATAGATGTTATCTATTTTTAACTTTATGTTATAAGAGTTAGAACATCTCTAAAATATTTTATTTTCTTTAATTTATTTTTTATTCTTAAGAAAAATGAAAAAAAAATATTCATAGTGATTTAGGGTTTTGCATATATCAATAACCAATAAGAAGGAAAGGAAAAGCACATGACATCAAAATTAGGCTTGACTAAGAAAAACATAAAACATAAAAAACATGTTTGACTTTGTGATATTGAGTTACAATATGAAGATTTATTTCAACATTGAATATAGTGACAAGTATGACAGGTAGTCTTGGAATGTATAGTGACAAATATGACAAGTAATTCTGGAGTGTACAATATTAATAATGTTGTTATTGTAATTCTAGTTTTAGGACTATGCTTATTCTAGTTTTATTAGAGAATATGTAAAGATAGTAGTTACATTGGTTAGTCTTGTTGGATTGGATTGATAAAGTAGTATTGTAATAAATATTTTCTGTTTTTAAGTCTATGTTATAAGAGTTAGAATATCTTTAAAATATTTCATTTTCTTTAATTTATTTTTCATTCTTAAAAAAATGAAAAAAATTATTCATAGTAATTGAGAATTTTTTTATTGAATAATTTATTGATAGTCAATTAAATAAAAGTCAATTTGTTATAAAGAAATGTATTTATTGTTGGTCAAAAATAATTTATTTTATTAATAAAATTGTAGTGGACGAAACGTCCAATCATGAAAATAAACAAGATTTTAAATTTTGTTTTGCTATTATTTTACGCAAAATTTTAATTTTTTTCTTTAATTGTTAGTAATTAAAAATCAATTTAGCTGAAAAAATACAATAGCCTAAACCGTTTAGGTGTTATTTTAACATATAAATATTGTTATACATGCAAATAAATTAAGCTATGTGAAAAGGAAAAACCATACATTTTTATGATAAACATCAATAAAAAAAATATGAAATGCCCTAAACTTCACCTTTTCTTTTCTTCTCCGGAAAACAACTGAAATGACAAACTCTGTTTGAAAGATATATTAATTAGAGAAAGGAGTTCTTAACCTTCTTAATCTATTACATTCTTCATGAATAGATATATTAAATCTTAATTAATTCTTAAATTTTATAACAATTAAAAGAAATGGATATAATGAATTTTAATTTTATTCAAATAGAAGTTTCACTAAAAAATTAAATTAAATTATTTTATTCAAAATATATACTTTAATAGTTATTAACTGTTTCAACCTTTTAATAAAAAAAAGCTAAAGCTGGCATAAATTTTAATAACATTATTTAAAAAGAATAACATGCGTTATTAAATTTGTTAAATACATATTAACGCATTATGAGTCAGCTCGATAAAGTAAGTTACCTAACCTGTAAGAAATTGCCAGACATAGTCTTTATAAAAAAATTGATTTTAATCTGTTTAAATTTCATTTTTCATGTTAATAATAAGAATAATATTTTAATTCTTATAAAATTGTAAACTTTTGATATCGATCTCTTTTTATATTATAATACATTCTCTCATAAATAATCTTAATATGGGAACAATAATTGATTAAAATTTTAAATTTATATTTTGCAGGGACACAACATATATTTTAGATCTTTGTGTCCGAAAACACTGGTGAATTTTTTCACAAATAATATTTCAAAAGAATATATACCTTGCCACTTTATTTCTTGGGATAGACCCAGGAATTTGACTGAGGATTAAATGCTCAACCTCGTTTACGTTCTTGGTTTAAAAAACCTCCTAAATTTCTGTCTTTGACGAGTCAAACTTTAAGGAGAGTTTTCATTTTATTTTTGTTAATGTAAAAGAGGGGAAGAAAGGGTATTCCGTGCAGGTTAGAATTCCTTTCCTACGAGCAGAATTCCAATTTTCATTTCTCAAACGTGGCTGTTGATGTTTCACTAAAATTTGATTTATTGGTGGTAAAGAGTATTTTAAAAAATTAATTAAAAATTTATAGGTAAAAAGTATTTTAAAAAATTAATTAAAAATTTATAGGTAAAAAGTATTTTAAAAAATTAATTAAAATTTATTTTCCAATTTTTTTCAAATAACTTTTTACCTACAAAAAGTTTTGTAGGAATTCGGTTTGATGGAGTTGAATTTCCTTATGCTACAATGAATAGATAAATTCCGGAATATAAAGTGAGAAGGGTCCATTTGGGTATTTTTCTATAAATATTATCCTGATAAAAAAAAATCACAATTGGTTCATTTGCACACATTATTCACCATTAATTAATCTGTCATTTGATTGATAGATTTGAAGTATTACAGGATTGATAAGTTACCAAAAAGTGAAAAACTTAAGAAACCACAATTTCTGTAAAGAAAAATTTCACTTTGCACCACCCAAAGAAGCCGGGGTTGGAAAAGAATAGAATTCTGAAAAAAAAAAAAAAAATACACATATTTTGAGCTAGAAAGAAGATGAATTTAGAGGTTTCTATGTTGATTTTTGTTGAGGGGGTGGAGCAGTCCAGTATTGCTTAACAGCAATGAATATCTTTTCTCTCTGGTGAGGCCCCTTTTCATGGTCTGCAATTCTGGAATCCCATTGCATTGCATCTGCATAATGCTTCACCTTCAACAACACATCTACATCATCACGCAGGATCACACTGCCTTGTGGCCGCAAAATTCTATCCATCTCAAGAAGAATGTCCTCCATTTTACACCTGTCACAAATTAGTTTCATAAGTTTAGACAATTATTTAATACAATATATCAATGTTCAAACAGTTTCTTGGTCAATTTTAAACCACTATTGAAGTAGTTATTTGTCAGTTTTCAAGTCATTGAATCAACTATTGAAATAGTACTTAGTCAACTTTAAAATTGTTTGTCAATTGTCAAAATTGACATCAAAACCAGAAGATGGTCGCGGTAATGTTTTTCAGCTGACCAAATTGACAAATACCTGTTTTGGTAGAGGCTAAAAACTGAATCACCGTGTATGAAGTCATAAGTTCTTGGGTATGTGGACATAGCTTCACACCTGTAAACAAAAGTAGTTAGTAATAAACCTCAACTTCCACGTGCTGAAAAGTGTAAAGACAAAGATTTGGTTTCTAAATCATTGATAATAGTAGATTGAAAACAAGTGTATCTGTAGAAAAGTGTCCTGTCTATAGTACAGGACAAAAGTTGGTAGAACTTAGCATTTAGCAAAGATAAACAGAAATCAAGCTGTCAAGAAAAAAGGTACCTCTAAAACTAACTTGAAAGTGCACTAGTAAAATTGTATCCAACCTTGAATTTTAGTTGGATAAGATCACAATGTACTTTAATTAAATTAAGGTTATATAAATCCCACTTATACCTATCCATAATAAAGAAATTTAAAATTGTTAAAGTGAGGTACGCTTCAAATCTAATCAGTCAATCAGAAAGCTACTTTCTACCCAACTATGTTCTACTTTTCCTATAATGATTCCATAAACTAATTTACCCTTTAGCTGATGGAAGAATGACATACCAGTTTTGGTAGGTTCCAATCAATCCACGTTCATAAATGACTCCAAGTGTGTTGACCTCAGCCTCAACAGGGACAGTGTTCATGACCCACACAGGATCATCAATCAGTGCAGCTGCAAAGCCTCCCAAGTAAGCATTCATATCAAGCAGATTACGGTATCTGCCACGCTCTGCTAGCTGATAGTCCAGGGTCTTGTAGTATGCTACTCTCTTCTTCCATAACTCAGTGTCTTCTTTAAACATGTCAACCGTAATTCCCTTCAAGCTTCCACTACTGATCCTTGGTGGAACTGACGTCAATCTCTCAGGCCAATTTGACAATCTGCCACCACTAACTTCACTGACCTCATTCACCTCTGGCAGTGGTGTCAAGCAAGTCTCCATTTTTGTGTACCTGACAATGATAAAAGAAAAGGTTAAAAGTGAAAAGGGTGCATAAAGCATGTAAACAAAATATTTAACATTAGGGGTCAGACAAAATCTTCTCTTTTGGGCTGATCAACTAGATTCAGAAAGCTAAAGGAAGGGACTGAGAAACAAGATGGAAAAAGCAACACAAGATTGTGGTTGCACTGACTACTACTGACTAGTCACTTTAAAAGCTTTATCATCCAAATGGTTTTGGTATCACTACTAAACTCTCATTGGCAGCAAGCATAATATGCTTTTTATCCTTAGAAAACAGAAAATGAAAAAGCTATAGGCTCAAAAGCAAAAATCAATAGCACACGGAACTAACAGTGACAGTGATTGTAAGTCAACTTTTACAAAATCAATTGGATAGAAAAACTTTAAGATTGGTAGTGGCGTTACCATGCTGTGTCTGGATCCTTTTCCGCACAAAAGGGTCTATTCTTGAAGACTCTTCTTGTTATTTTGCAATGTATATGATTGGTGGGCTTCTGCCATATGGCAAGATCACCCTTTTGCACCAATTTTTTCCAGCATAGGCCTTTTGCCACTTTCTCAATTGTATCCTGTTCCTCTTTCAGACTCTCACGAGTCCTCTCCCAACCTTTCCAGTGGCTCTCCCAGTTTATTGGTGGCCCTGAAAGAATCCAGTAACCACCAGGACGCAGCACTCGATCAACTTCTGTCAAATAAATTCCCTCTGCCAATCACCATTCCAAAATTAGTCCACACAAAATAATGTGTACAAATATATTCACACAACAAGTTTTGAGGCATGTGTATGCACCATTCTGGCCCCAGGGAATGAGGCAACGTGAGCAGTGGGCCATGTCAAAGGCCCTTGAAGGGTAAGGAAGCCTAATTGAGGCAAGAACTCCAATCAATGCAGGCACCCCTCGTTCAAGAGCAAATTGAACTTGAGCTTCATGTGTATCTCTTGGTGCAAATGACACTGCTATAATGTCACGTGACAGAAGATATGCTCCCCAACTTGCCACCTGAATGTATAAACAAATCACTAAATTAGGCCAAGTTAACAATTTCTCACATACAAAAATGAGCTTCTTCTCGTAATCAAACATGTCAATAGTAGTAGCTTTATAATGTGTCTCAAATTTTTAGTAGAAAAGCATTCCAATGTACCAAAAAATGATGCTAATACATATATGCGATTACCAAAATAATGGTCCAAAATGAAAGATGCTTCAGGGAAGCATGATTGTGATTGTTGGTTAGGGATCAACATCTAACTCCATAATTTCCACTAAATCTTCAACGAACAGCATAAATTCCAAGAATATTATCGCCATGATTAGCACCAATTGAATTGAAAAACACACTCAGTAATTGAATCCAAATGATTAAGACATGAAAGAAAAAATGTATGTTTCACCAAGTGGGTAGTACTTTTTCTCTTAGTCAAGACGGCACTTTACTTCGATCTGAAGAATTAAGTAGATTGTTTTGCAAACTACTTCTATGTGATTCCAATTTCACTTTCCTCCCTCCACAACTGGACAAATTCATTGTTCCAATTTTCACGTCTCTATTATCATCACTCAAAAGTTTATCCATTTACTTCCATTATCTAATTATGCCGGTCCCTTTAGATTATATGTTTCCAAGCAAAATTTCGTCACACGTAGAAGATAAGACATCAAACTCAATCTCATCGTACACTAGACACATGGCACTCACAAATATAAAAATTATAAAATATTAAACGTTTGAAAAAGAGAGTCAAACTGAGAAAATATTAAAAATATATTTAAGAAAACTGGAAGAACATGTCCCATCAAAATTTGCGGGATTTAATTTTTGACTAATTTTTCTATCCTATTTTTTTTGTTTCACCCACATGATCTCTGAAATAAAATATTCCATCCCTTAAAAAGAAAAGCATTTTCTGAAAGCATCAAAGGAAAGAATATTAGCGTATATGTGAATTACAATCCCGATTCATGCTCATTCTCTTTTCGAAACATTCCCAATAAGACAAAATTTCACATTATTACCAATACCAGAAAAAGAGTTGATCTTTTCCGAAAACACCCAATTGGTCAAGGGTGGACCCATTATTCTATAGTTGTTAAACCACCAATGAAAAAGAGGTGAACCACCCGGTTCGCCTCAAACATAAAGCCTCAACAGAAACATATAAAATAGAGAAAACAAATCCATGAAAAGGTGGTGAACCGTCCGGTTCACCTTAAAACCAAAAGTATAGACCTTAACAAAATGTGATTCGGGTTCTCAAATTTCAATAAAAAATTCAATGTAATTCGTATATTGTTACTTTCAAAGTACGAGGATATAGGGCATTTTTAATCGAAAATCAAAGATCTGAAAAGACATTTCATGAATTAATGAAACTCTTAAACCGAACCGGTTCAAGAAAGGACGTACCCCACAGCCGGTGTCTAAGGCGGTTCGGATGGACCCATCTTTTAGATTAATGAGTTTTCCGATGTCATCGATGTACGCGCTTGCGCCACGTGGAAACATGGTCCCACCCCCTGGAAACCTGAACCGGTCACCCTCGAACCGGACCCAGTTCTGGTTCTTCTTCTCCACGGTCAGCTCCTTGTGCGGCACGTTCGCGAACCACGCGGCGTCGCGGCTCTCCGGCCACCGAAGCGGCACGCGGTAGCCGAAAGGCGCCGGAATTCGGCACCGCAGCATCTCGGCCTCCACGGGGCAGTGCCGCTCTCGGTAGATCAGGTTCTCGCGGGGGAAAGGAAGCGACCGGTGCGCGTCCTCGCAGGGAGTGTACTCCGACATATTGGCAACACACGGAGGCGCGTGGAACTCACGCGCGGCCGCCTCGGGATCGGGGGATAAATGGGTGGCGGAAAAATCCAAAGTTGAATTGGAAACGGTGTTGGATAGGAGATTGGAGGTCGGGTCGGCGCAGTTGCGGCGGCCAGCGACGTGTGTGGCGGCGGAAATGGCGGCTATGGAGGGTGGAGAGTAGTGCCAGAGGCCGAGGAGGTAGAAGAGGGTGCAGAGGAAGGTGGTGAAGGTGAGAAGGTAGAGTCTTGAGAGTTGTTTGTTCTGCTTCTTGGAAAAGCAGTTCTGAACTAGGGTTGCCCAGTTGGCCATTGTTCTGAGTGATGAATGAGAAAGAAAGTGAAAGCAAAACCGAAGGGTTTGTGTTAACGTTTGTTCTGAAAGATGTTGTTGTTGTTATATGGTGGTGTTATGCGTCTTCATGGGAAGGTGTGAGAGCATGAAAACTTGACGCGTTATTATTTAAACCAGAGCGTGTGAAGAGAGAGAGACACACACACATATATAGAAAGAGTTCATGAGAAGAAGAAGAAAAGAGAGAGAGAAAGAGAGAGAGAGAGAGAGAGAGAGAGAGAGAGGAGTGTGGTGGTGGAATCAGGTTCTTCTGTTTGGTTCTTGCTTTGCTTGGACTATGTGTTTGTGTGAAATGAATGGAAGATGAGAGGACTGTTTGTTTGTGGTGAAAGAATGTGTTAATATGAAGAAGAAGCACTTTGTGTTATACTACGTTGGCTTCTTATTTTTATTTTTTTTATTCAATGTATTTAATGCATTTAATTATTTATTTATTTGTTCAAATTTGAATTAGTTTATTACGCTGGAAAATACATGCTGCCAGTTATTATCTACACGCAATGCTGATATTTGAGATTTATTACAATATATTCATGAGTTCAAAATTCTTGTTCAACCATTTATTTTAAATTCAATTGTAGTAATGAGTTTATTAATTTTTATAAGAATTATTTAAAGGTTATATTAAACCATTTTTAATTTTTTACTAACAATATGCAAATGTTTAATAATCATAATTAAAAACTGAAAACATGTTAATACAGCTGGTTTCAGTTAACAACATGTTTTTATTTTATTTTATTTTATATACCAACTTGGTCATTTTGGATGAAACATCTTAATTTGATCATGGTTTTGCTCATTTCATTTAAACCATCATGAGAATTGATATAATCAAAATTACATGTTTAATAATTCTCTTATTAAAATATGTTTTTCTTTTATGTCTACTTGATTATTTTGGATGGAAAAGTTGGCTAATTCACTCAAACATATAAATACTTGAAGTAGTTTTATGATTTGACTTATTTCCTCTATATTAACAAGACAATTTATACGACCAAAATCCCCTATTCAATAATTATCTCATTAAAAGTCTATCACGATTCAATTTTAATTTGTCTCAACCACAATTTTTTTTCTCACTATGTAACTCCTATGACAAACTATTTATTTTTTAAGAAATTGATGCATTTTATTGATAAAAAATGTAGTGCTAAAAGAGATATCTCATTGAAATTTATAAGTGAAGAGTAGTAGATTTTTAAACTAAGTACTTTGTACAAGAAAATAATTGTTAATGAAAATTAAATTCCCAGATCAATTTGAAACCATACCTTATAAATAATGAATACAAATAAATTATCTCAGTGTATGTATATGCATAAGTAGAAACAAATGTCATAAAAAATGAATGATGGTATTAATTAGAAAGAGAAAAAGATAACATTGAGGAAGGATTTATTTCCAGAAGAACATGGAAAATTCAGACAAGCAATGTACTAAACTTTTTTCTATATTAAAACAAAAACTATTTATAAGTTTATTTCTATTCAAAATAATTATTCTAAAATTGTATATACGATGAAAGTTTACCATTTTTGTTTTGGAAACAGAGAGGATAGTAATGAATACTCATTTGGCTAAACTGACAAAATTGAGAGGTGAAAGGGAAGGGAACTGAGGTTTTTCTCCAAAAGTATAGAAAACGTAACGTGATGTGCAAATTTAATTTTAAGAGATGAAACTGAAAATAGGCATCAAAACGGAAAAATATATAATTTTTTTATTTATTATAAGCTGTTCCCCAGCTCACAGAATCATCAACCTGACGTTGACCCTAATGAAAATGTAAATGCTTAAATGTTTAGGATTGGGTACTTGGTGGATTTCAAATTTGGAATTAAATTGTTTTTGAAAATATAAGAACAATTAATAAGCTGTTTAAGGATGATATATTTGTATTTTACATAAAAAAAATATATACCAAAGGAATTGACACTACTAAAACATTGATTTTTAACATTAGAGTGCGCTGTTTAGTAGCAATTTAAACCACTACTAGTTTTAATTCTTCAATTAATCTATCAAAATAGGATTTACCGTCATAAAATTATCATAACATCGATTTAATATAACTGCCGGAATAATTGCCACTAAATTTTTTAAAGTCGATTTTAACCGCTTTTAAATTAATCTTAAAAATATGCATTAATTGCCAACAAAATCATATTTTTAAAAAAATAAGAAAATCTAAGAAACCTAACCAAAAAAAAAAAGTATATACATGAGTGAGTTGGCTCTAGCTAAAAATTCTTATGTGTTGGTTCTGCAGAAGCTAAGCTCAAGCCAAAATACAACTCAATATAAGTGAGTTGTTAAGGACAATAAAGAGTGTGAATCTAATTAAATCTTACTTAGCTTGACAGTACTTAAAATTTAAACATCAAAATACAACTTTCCTAAAAAAATAATATTTTTACAGCTTTTTTTTATATAACGTAGTTGTCTAATGATATTATATATATCGGTTTGTCTTTCCTAAACCTTCACCGTATGTTTGCTTGAGAAATTTAAGAAAGAAAGTCAACCTTTTTATTTAAGAAGTTAAATATTTTAATTACTTAAAGTTATGCAATTTGAATAAGTAAAATTTTTAAAAATTTGAAAACACCCTCTTAACAGTTTAGAACAAGACAACAACTATTGAAAGAGGGAATCAATGTTTGTCATGGATGCTTGAGTCTTGGTTGTTTCTTGTTGAGAAATTTTACCAAACTGATGGTATTTTGTTTTTATTACTAACATATCAAGCTCACAACCTCAAGAACTTGTATGTAGAATAGGCAGTGTTTATTTCCAAATTTATCCAATATATATATATATATATATATATATATATATATATATATATATATATATATATATATATATATATATATATAAAAAAAATATAAA
>Ga0099824_1007487_pt1 | contig 14440 bp, 8 predicted proteins | sample SiratrowhiteBW_FD_76837 | JGI IMG/M metagenome (GOLD analysis project Ga0099824, IMG submission 76837) | Root nodule microbial communities of legume samples collected from California, USA - Siratro white BW | ecosystem: Host-associated > Plants > Roots > Nodule | place: USA: California...
TCAAATTTTTTTTTTTTTTTAAAAAAAAAATTAACTTTTTGAAAAAATTTTTGAAAAAAAAAAAAAATGAAAAAAAAAAAAAAAAAAAAAAAAAAAAGAGAAGAAGGGAATATGCTCTTAACTAAAGCTAAGGCACCAACACAAAGATTCCAATCTTTCCTAAAGGATTATTCTGTCGTCCAAGTTTCTATCTCCATCTTCTCTTTCTTGGGTTAATTTTCTGTCACACACTCCATAAGGTGACATTTTCGGAGCTTTTTATTTGAGGAAAATAGAAGAAGGCAAGCGCCTGAAAAGTAGAAAGAAAATCCAAATTCAACCAATCACACACTTTTCCCACTTACTAACTACATACATCTAATCTTGTTTTCTTTCCACTCCCTTTTTCTTTTCTTCTCATGCAGGAACGACATTTTCTTCTTTCATTTTCATCGCCAAAATCCCTCCCATCACCATGTCCCTTCTCATCCATTGCTCGGAACTGTTCTTTGTCCCCAAAATTGTGCACAACCTTAACCCTAGACCCAGTAAGCTCTACAACTTTAAACCGCTCACAAAGAGCAATACAATTGGGTTAAAAGGGAGTTGCAAAATTAAGGATTATGGGGTTTTGGGTTTGGATCAGAATTTTACTTCGTACGGTCATTTTTCTGCTCCAGTGAAGCGAGGGAGCAAAGAGGAAGAAGAAGAAGAAAAGCAAGAATATTACGTGAATTTGGGGTATGCTCTTCGGTTTCTGAGGGAGGACTTCCCTGCCCTCTTCCACAGAGAACTGTCCTTCGACATCTATAGGTTCCAGTTTCCCTCTCTTTTTTCTTTTCTCAATTGTATTTTGTTTCAAATTGTACTTGTGATTTTTCATTGTCTTATGTACAATTGTAACACTCCATGACCAAAACTGGAACCAAACATTTGTTTTATTTGCATGGTGTTTATTTCGCATAGTAGTTGTTGTCGTTTTACCTGCTTTCTTTGTTTATTGGAATTTGGAAGTTTTCTGACCTATGCAAATTCAATTTTGCGGTGTCTACGAACATATCTGTTTCTTTCAGGGATGATATTGTATTCAAAGATCCTTTGAACACGTTCGTTGGCATTGAGAGTTACAAATCAATCTTCTGGGCTCTACGATTTCATGGCAGGATGTTTTTCAAGGCTCTATGGATTGACTTAGCCAGCGTGAGGCAGCCTGCCGAGAATGTGATTATGGTTCGGTGGACTGTTCATGGAATTTCACGAGGTCCATGGGAGAGCCGTGGCAGGTTTGAGGGAACCTCTGAGTATAAACTTGACAAGAACGGCAAGATTTTCCAACACCGTGTTGACAATATTGCTCACAACACACATCCCAAATTTAAAGTGCTGCGTGTGGAAGAATTGCTTCAGTCAATTTGCTGCCCCTCTACTCCAACACCAACTTATTTTGAAATATCCTCGTCTACAAAGAGAACTTGATGCCTTGTTGCTCAAGTTCTTCCAAACAGTTTTGCTGTAAATAGTGAATGGCAGGGTAAATGCACATTGAGCTACTTGCTTCACATATAAAGCTGTCTAAACTTTGAATTTTTCCCAATTGGTTGAGCTTGAAGCTCTTGTATACTGTATATAAGTATATAAAATAATAATACGATTGCAGGTTCATACATATAAATACTTCATATGTCTTTCTTCTGATTTCATAATTAAACTAAGAATCTAATCAGAATATTAAAGATTTTAAAGATTTTAGTCTCGATATACTAAAGATAATCAGTGATATGTTGATATTATTAGAACGTAAAGATTGAAGAGAAGAGTAGATTTAGATAAATAAGAAAAAGGGATATTGGTAAGTGAAACAGGTGAGGTGAAATCCCAGTTTAGGGGCTGAAGACAAAGTTGGTAGGTAGCACCACAAGGGGACTCCTAACAACGTGCCTTCCTTTTTCTTCAACCCATTCCAGTGAACCAAAAGCTACAACGTTTTCCTTCTTCATTTCAGATTTCAACTTCAAACTGAAGTTATGTTTCTCATATTTTGCCTTGAAGACCAACCTGTTGGGAGAAACTGATATTTGTGTGTCATTAGACGAGCTCACACGTGCCGTGTAAGCAGCTGGACCATCTCCAACGTAAGTCACGGTTCTCCGGAATTTTCTCTCCACTGTCGCACTCTTGTTCACAGAGAAAGCCACAAAAGAGGGATAATTGAGGTCGTAAGATGGGCTTGAGCAATTATAGGCCTTTGATCTAGTAATGGCCAAGATTTGGGCCTGGGTGAAATTCATGGCACAGAGGAGGTTAACATAGTCTTGAGGAGTGGCGTCATAAATCAAACCTGGGTCAAGGGCACGGTTGGGGTCAATCAGGCCCGCACCCATGGCCAGAGGAGAAGCCCGTTGAGATGGTTCTCCATTATCTTGGATGGGCTTTCCAGTGTTATCAAGTGGGCTGGCCGTAGTTGTCAACGCGGACCTAACAGCCGAAGCACTCCACTCAGGATGTGCATTCCTCAACAGAGCCACCACCCCGGAAGCATGAGGACAAGCCATCGACGTCCCCGACACCAATTTGTATTCACTATTTAACACCACGTTTGGGCCAATTTGGGCCGAAGGCAAATCCGGAACCCAAGCCGCCAATATCGACGACCCGGGAGCCATAATGTCGGGCTTCAATACCCACGGACACTCCCAAGACGGGCCTCTGGAACTGTAACTGGCCACCGTGGGAGCCGGTTTGGTTCCAAAGTAGGTTTCTTGAAACTTTATGGTGGCGGAAGCGTGTGAGGTGGCGCGTGCGTATTCGATCACATTTTTGCCATGGTGCGGGGTAATAACAAGGCCCGGAAACGGCATTTTTTCCAATTCAAACAGAGTGGGATCACCGGATATAAACACAGCTCCATACACTTGAGACGATGACACGTGGTAAATCTGCTGCTTAACATCCATAACCGAATCGCATATGATGATGCTGCGGCGTGGCACTTGTGAGAACAGTGCAGAAGAGTCACACGCGGAAGCGTTGTTATGGTAAACGAGAGGAAGGTTCCTCACCGTGGCACTTCCCGGAAACAGAGTCCACCCCGAAAACCTCTTTCCGTTTCCCAGAATTAACGTGCCGCCAAAAGAACGGTCTGTGTTGCTCGCTCCAACCGTTAAAACCCACGGAATCCCGTTATGTACGGTCCCCAGTGACGGACCGGCGTTTCCCGCAGAAGCAGAAACCACAACGCCTTTCTCCAAAGCAGAGAAAGCGGCGATTGCGACAGGATCCTCGTACAGGGGCACCATGTCCAAACCCATTGAGATGGAAATGACGTCCACTCCATCAGCGATTGCCTGGTCCAAACCTGCTAGTATGTCCGAGGCAAACGTGTGTCGGCCCCACGCAACCTTGTACATCGCAATTTTTGCACGTGGCGCAATTCCTCTTGCCGTGCCCTTGGCGTAACCGAAAAACGACGCGCCCCTCACGTAGTTTCCCGCTACCGTGGACGCGGTGTGGGTCCCGTGTCCCACGCTATCTCTAACGGAGTCAACGCCAGCTTTGCCGACGTCATCACTGTAGTTCGCTGCGAGAAAGCCTTTGTTGAAGTACCTTGCGCCTATGAGTTTGGAGTTACAGAAGGATGGGTCAAAGCGTTGACCACCCTCGCACTTTCCCTTCCATTTTGGAGGAGTTTGAGTTAGCATGCCATCGTCTTTGAAGCTGTCACTCTCTGGCCAGATTCCGGAATCCACGACGCCAACTACGACGTTTTGGCCGTAGTTGGAAGCTGGCCAGAGGCCGTGAGAGGTGTTTAGAGAGAGGAAGGAGTAGGAAGCGGTGGTGTCAAGAGTGGTTGCTCTGTCTTGGTATGCTGAGATGAAACCTGGGGTTTGTTTGAGAGTGTCTAACTCCTGTGGCGATAAAGCAGTACTGAAACCGTGAAGTGCATTTTGGTAAGAATACAAAACGGTAGGGTTACCGTGTTCAGTGGCGGAGTCGAGAGAAGCAAGGGTGGAGGAGTACCAATGGGGTTGGGAGGTGAAAACTTTGGGCATGTAAGAGTTGTCCATGTGAACTATATATGTAACTGTCTCTGAATTACATTGGCATAGCAAACACAAACACACCATTGAAAGAGCAACAAGAATCTCTGATAATGCATTCACGCCCTTCATTGTCTTCCACATGCACCGGAATGAAGTCACCCAAACATAGTTGTTTCAGTGCGCAACTAGATGGTAAATATAGAAAAGCAGACAAAGTACGAGATTTGCAATTAATTAGAAATAATTTGCCATAAAAAAAATACATAACAGGGTATATAATAAATATTTTTTTATATTAGCAGATTAATTGTTACATTAAATATATATTGTCTTTTTCATATGATTAATTCTTATCATTAATTTAGTAATATTTATATTTATATTATAATAAAATAAATATAATTAATTATATAATTAACATAAAAAATATTAATAATAAATTTATAAAGCAATAATAAAAATAAGATAATTATTAAAATAAAATAGTAACGTTAAAAATAAAAATAACAATAAAATCATATAATAATTGTAATAAAAAATAACAGTAAAATTAAAAATTATAATAATAATCATGTTATTATTATAAAATTCTAAAATAATAATCATAATATAACAATATTAATTTAAGTTTTATTTTATTTTATGATTTTTTTATAAACTTTTAAATGTATTGACAGCATTAAATAATTTATAGTTTTTTTTTTTAATTGAGTTCACAAATCTTACGAAATTTTATTTATTTTACGTCTTAATTTAAGTAGAATATTAAATAATTTAACATTTTGAATAATTTAAAAAATTATTTATTTAAAATTTTTATTTGAATATAACATTAAATAATTTAAAATTTTTATTTATTTAAAATTTTTATTTTGCAAGACATTACAATAATTATTAATCTTATAATTTTATTAATTAAAAATAATATTTTATTAATTATATTTAGTAAATTAATTATATTTTATTTAAATTAATTTTAACTTTCCAGTCTGACAAATTTATTTATAAAAAGAATTATTTTATGAATCATTCTGTAATTCGTAAATCCTAAATCCTAATTCATAAACTTTTACAAAAAGAAAAATCATTATTCATTATTTTTATTTTAGTCCAAATCACATGATTTTTACTTGCTTCAATGGTAAATTTTCTCTCTTTTTTTAATTTCAACGAATCTGTATGTAACAATTTTATCTAGTTTTTTTTTTTTTTACCACACATTAATAATTTCTGGCTAGCTTTCTTTTTCATCAAGGCCAGGAATATTTTGGTTTCATTCCCAAAATAAATAAAAAACTAAATAATAATAGAATTTGATTAGTAATTCTTAGATGAGTACTAGAAAAGTAGTGAAAGATTTTAAAGAAGACAGGGATGTTCTAATCATATAACCAAAGGCCGAATGAATCAGAAGCTCAATGAACCAAAAAGCCATGCTCTGTTTTCGTGTTTCTAAAGGTCAGAATATTGAATTATTAATCAGCATTAGTGATTAGGAAGCTCTTCTCTATAGTTTGAAAACAAATATCTTGTCTGCCTTAGTTTCACTTGTTTTGCACAAACTCATAATGTCCATTGATTATATTATATATTACATAGTCCCTTCATTCCACTCAATAAACTTTACTTCCTAGTAGTGTTTTGAATAGAGAATATTTTATTCCTTTTTATTCAAAATTTGGATATTGTATAACTTGACTAAAAAATATCTTTTTTTCGCATGTATTATAACATAGAAGACAAACAATTTTTAAAACGACTGCTACCGAATAATATTTTTGTCTCTTTCAAATATTTCGAGGACCTATTTAATGTCACAACTTAACTGGTGAAACTTGATACCAGACTAATAAATTGCTTTTTTAACTTTTAAAAGGTATAAAATATTAAAGTTTAAGCTAGAAAACTATTTTCTTTAGAAAGACATGAAGCAGAATGATGTTCATAAATTATTCTTGTGTCTGAGCGATGTGGGACTTCTTGATATGCTAGAAAAATTACACCCTTAACATACATTCTAATTTATGTTGTTTGGGAGAGTAGTTTTTTAAACAAAGCAGAGACACTGATTCTGTAAATATTAGTCTTTTCTGCTATGATACGCAAACTATTTAGATTTCTAAAATGTTAGAGGCTTCAAATGGTTGAAAGAAGGAGGTGAGAAATCCAAACCTGAAGGGCTATGGGTAAGAATCCATCATCCCACAGCTTTACTTGAAAAGCTGGTTGGGATATTTCACAATATTATAAAGATCTTTGTGTCTCAATGTTAAAAGCTAGATGCATAGAAAAGGGAGATAATTTTATGGCTCACTCCAAAAGGGGGTCAACAAGTTGGAATGTCACGGTCTAAGGTGTTGAATCTTAGAGGATGATTTTGATTTGAAAATTTAGAATGATGAGACTAGCTTTTGGTATGATCCTTGGGTACTCAAGGCTCTTGTGTAATGATATATTATTCGTAAGTATCCATGGTTCTTAATGTAGAAATGATGTTTGACGAGTTGGTAAGTCATTTGGATAGTATAGTTGGTAACTTTTACTCTGGATGTCTTAAAATGAGACCTTGAAGTGGTTTTTTTGTTAGGTGTCTTCACAGTCAAGAGAATAAGTTTTGATGGAGGGACACTAATTTACCGTTTTGTAAAAGTGAGACAAAAATTGTGCTTAGTGGATTGATCACTTACCATCATATACTATATGTTTGAAGTGGATGTAGTTTTCTGTTGAAAAATAGTTTTATATTTGTGATTTGAAGTTTAAAATAAAATCTAAATGCTTGTTTAAATCAGTTTTTTAATAAGTAAATCACCTACTACTTTCCATGTTTTTTTCTAATCCAAACTCTTTTGGGTGTTTTATCGTTAGATTTTGTTTATTATATCATGCATTGGCGTATTTTTTTTGTCCGATAAATTGTTACAAATACTCTTTCCAGATAAAAATAACACTAATTTTTTATTATATTCATTGTTCATGTTGATTATTATGCATATTATTTATATTCTTATTTTTGTCTGTTAAAAATAACACTACTTTTTTATTATATTAATTATTCATGTTGATTATTATAAATTATTACAAATACTCTTTCCAGATAAAAAGAACACTAATTTTTTATTATATTCCTTGTTCATGTTGATTATTATGCATATTATTTATATTCTTATTTTTGTCTGTTAAAAATAACACTACTTTTTTATTATATTCATTATTCATGTTGATTATTATGCATATTATTTATATTCTTATTTCTGTCTGTGATGTTATAATATTTGTTTTGAGTGTAATTATTCTGAGTGATAATGGTAACAGATATATTTTATTAAGTCTATTGCATTAGACATTAAGATTAAAATTCCTTGTTTTGTTGTATGATCAAAATCCATTCTAGCTTTATTAATTAAAGATAATAAACTCAAATAAAGAATCAAACATGTAATATCTATATAATCTAGTACCAAATATTTTAATTTTTGATGAAAAAAAACTCTATGCACAATTAATTTGATTAAATAAAGAACCAAACATATGATTCCTATTATTAACCAGCACAAAACACTTGAACTTTCACTGAAAAAAAGTTTAAGTTAAACTCAATAAAACTGACAGTTTATTTTAATGAAAAAAAACACTTAAAATTAAGTTAAACTTAATACACTTATCCTTCAGCATAGGGATCAGATAAGAAAAAGGAGGGTGTTCAATTGTCGTAACCAGGCTTTGGGGCAAACACCCAACTCGCATTGTAGCGAGGTTAATCCACTCCTCATGTCCCATTAACTGCCTGAAGGATCATGACAATTTCATTTTCATCTAAACTATTTATATAAGTCAAGTTAGTTTTATCCAATATTTTCTTCCGGTGTGGGACGTTAGTCAAGGCAAAAAATCTGCTTACCATCCCAAAGTTTTGAAGAAATACGCAGTCATGTATTATCAGGCTAGTGATTTATCAAACCTTCCATTTGGATTCATCTTCAATTTCCAATTCCTGCAGAGTAATTCTTTGTACCTAATTGTTAGGTCAGCTGAAGTTCCCATAAATGGGGCCAGGTATTTCTGAGATGAAGGTCAGTATAATAGTGTTGTGCTCCAATTAAATCTAAAATTTCATCTTATAAGTATGTATGTTCAATAAAATGCAAAGCATAGATGTAACACTCCAAATTTAATTAGAAAATAATACTAATTATACCTATAGTACAATATATAAGTTTTGTTCTTTGTTTTGTTGGTAGTACCAGATAATTTGAAAAACTATATTTCTATACAGAACAAGTCAATTTACTAACCTTTTCATTTGTTTTATTCGTTATGATTCTGTGAATGATGTAAATATGATGCTCTTGTTTTCAAGGTTGCAATTTATTACTGTGCAAGCTGGTAGCAGAACCAGAATAGCGCTTTGATTCAACTGTACCTATGACCAAAGAAGACAATGCTTATCCCATTGTTCTTACTTTTTAATAGTTATAAATCTCTCTTGGTGTTCCAGAGTTACAAAGATTGTGTTTCCCAGTATGATACAATGTAATTTACACTATATTGCACACTGCATATTTGATGCTGAGTCTCTGCTTATTATCATGATGAATTGAGCAATTCATCAATTGTAAAAATGGATTGCTCTAACTTATTTCAACTTATTTAAGTTCTCTCTCGTCGTGTTTAGTTAGATAAGAAAAGTGAAAAGAAAAATATTTTGCGAAGAAGACATTTTTTAGTGTACACATTGTCTTAACTAATTTGACCCTTCTATTGGTAGTGATACATTGTAACTACACAGCTTTCAGTTTTAGCTTCGTTTGTAAGGAGTAAAACGTCATTGATTAATGTCCTCTCATTCTAAGCCTAAAATGGTGGCATTTAACAAAAAAAGTAGACAAGTAATGTTACATTTACCTTTACTACTACTAATTATAAATAAACACAGACTGCCCATGATTCTATTGACACGCATTAAATTAGTTACTGAAAATATGAAGAATAACCAATTTAATTGCTAAAAATCTAATACCAAAATGACCATCATTTGATAGTGTCAGAGTTTAAGAGGACTGTTATTTGATTTTGCAAAAACTAAAATGATACATTTTAAAGACAACTACCCTAACTTTGATCTGGTCATATTTATGTCTCGTGCACCTGCGAACTGTGATCACATCTTCTGAAGGATGCTTTGCCTTTTCTTGACTTTGACCGAACTATTTTAAATTAAAATAGTTTTCTTGGCCTTATCATTCCGCTAGAGTGAACGTCTTAGCAAATCGGTAAAGAAATATATGTAATATTTCAAGACATAACCAAGAAAACTACAATTGAAAGATTGGAAAACCAAGAATTTTGAGTGATGATCATACATACCAGTTCAGATTATTTTCCCCAACCTCAAATCATTATGAAATTATGATGCAATACACTGACCGGATTCAAGCCGGCAAGCCAATTTTCCAACATTAATCAATTATTAAGTGAAATGAGAAAATAGGCACACAGACAGCCCGCCAACATTTTATGAAAACCTTGGCAAAAACTAATGGATTCTTATTTTGTCATTGACAGGTTCAGAATACATTTAAATTACAATACAGACAACATTAATTCTATTGCAGAATGTCCCTGAAACAATAGATATTTCAAACAAGCAAATTTTTCAAATGGGCATTGTGCATTTCTTTTGAGAATGTCCTAACATGTGACAGCGACCACATTGGACAACTCTTTTGGGACGCTTAAAGTTCTCCACTCGTAGAACCTTCTTTTTAGGCCTCCCAGGTGGCCTGCGAGTCTTTGGTGGGTGAATTATAATATCAACCCTTGCCCCTCCTCCACCTTCAGCTCCTTCTCCCTGATCTCTCCATTGGCTCTTATCTGGTATAGGATTAATCATCTGAGAGTAGGTCATTCTGTAACTCTGTACAGTGAAGCATGGTTCAGCAAACATATGGGCATTATGTCCACAAGAGATAAGTGCAGCAGCAGCATGGGCACAAGGTAAACCATACAGCTGCCAACGGCGACAAGAGCACTCACGACTCCGTATATCTACAATATTGGTCCTCTCAGTGGACACAATTTCAAACTCAACTTCGTTTGCCCGGAGAACTTGATAGCAATGAGCATCGGCAATTGCCTCCAAAATTCGCTTCTCAGCTGATGGTACGAGAATTGATGTCCACCTCATGCCCATGTCCTGCCGATCATTAAACCAAGATACCATCTGCTGGCGGATGTGTTCCATCATCTGAACTATAGGGAGCTCATGACACTCAAGGGCCCAGTTATACAATAATTCTGTTACCCCAAGTGTAAAATGGCCGTATCGAACACCATCAAAGTATGCCACAGCCCAAAGATAAGGAGGAAATTGTTGAAACCATGATATCACATCTTGTGAAATTTCCATCATCTCAGTAATCTTGCTTTCAAATTCAGCAGCAGTAAGCGCATAAACAGCATTCCAAAAGATGTTTACCAACTTTGTGTTTTTAAATGTATCACGAAAATTTTCACTAACAAAACGCAGACAGAAACCGTGTGAAGCACTAGGAAAATGTGTTTCTACCGCCTCCACCAAGCCTCTTTGCCTTTCAGATAATATTGTCAGCCTAGGCATGTTGTCTGTGTTCACTCCTAGAAGTTTCCGCAATTCTGACATGAACCACATCCAATTATCATCACTTTCAGTATCAACAACAGCAATAGCCAAAGGAAACAGCGCATCATCTGCATCAACAGCTGCTGCACAAAGCAGTGTACCTAGGTATTTTCCTTTAAGATGTGCTCTGTCAAGTTCTACAAGAGGCCTACAAGCATTTATAAACCCATAAATTGATGCACGATAAGAAATAAACAGTCTTTGAAAACAATTTTCTTGTCCAGTAGCAACAACAGATGCAATGCTACCAGGGTTGGTTTTCCTTATTTGTTCACAGTAAGCAGGGAGAAGACGGTAACCCTCTTCAAATGTTCCATGAAGGGCAGCCATGCTACGTTCCTTCCCCCGCCAAGCTTGCATGTATGAAACAGCAACTCCATGCTGATCACGAATATCTTGCAGTATTTCCCTTGGTTTGTATTGTGGATTATCTCGAATGCGTGCTTCAACAGATCTTGCAACCCAACCTACTGATGCCTGCTGATGATGAAGGTTCTGAACTCCCTCACAAGTATGCTCTCCTTGTAGTGTTCTTACCGTAAAAGTTGGAACACCAGGACACTTTGCTACATGTACACGCCATGGGCACCCTTCTTTGGAGCATTTTGCTATAAAACGACTGCGATCTGACTTAACTATCCGAAGATCAAAATGCATAGCAATGGCAATATCTTTCAGTGTTCTTCGGCAGGTTTCCACATCTGGAAACTCTTGCCCGATGACTAATGGCTGCTCTGCTACAGTAACAGTACTGACAGATGTGTTATCTAAAACTAAAGAATGATTATCCATATATCCACCAAAACAAGGAAAGAGCAGTGTCATTTGACTCTAAGGGTTTCCATCATATTTATGAATTATCAATGGCTTCCAAGGATAGGAATTGAAAAATGTCATTATATCAAACTTCCGGCCAATTAATTAATGATTCTGCAATACATAAAAGAAATAATGGTTAAATTCTACAAACAGTTAGAAAGTCACCTAAATAAAATGGAAATTTGGGATCGCTGTACAAGTCAAACACATACAAACTGTAAATAAAGTAGCTAACTGATAATGGATGTTCAATAACTAAATTATTCAAATGCAAATAATTGCAGAAGGAGAAGAAAGTGAGAAAACCCATCAGAAGACTTAGAATATATAAATCTACAAAGTTATACACTAATGTAGTAGTTTTTTAAATAGATTATTGCTTGTTCAATCTGAACACTGCGAGGCTGCCTACAAAAGGGGAGCTGCAGAAGTAGAACATTCAACTCTGGCATAAAATCAATAAGTTCTTTGATGATAGAAATTCAAATTTTATAAGGAACCAAAGGAGCATAATTTGAAACTAAGCACTTTTTCATGAAATTAAATTAGGAACAGGAGAAGCCAGGATGGTGCCTTAGTCCAAGATAGGGGAAGCTACTCGAAGAACACCTACAACCTATCATTCCAAGGAAATGAGGGGGAGCTTGAGCCTATGACCTATCAAATACAAGACTTTGTCTTACACCGCTTGACCAACACCTTGGGAATTGAACCAAGCCTTTTTTATTAGTAATGAAAAACAATTGCTTTGGTTAATTGAATTCCAACCCTTGTGATTTCAAATTATTGTAAAACGCACCATGTGTTACTCTGTATAACTCTACATAGAAAAGATTACACAAATGAAACAAGACATGAGTGTAACATGCTACAGAGATATAGATAAAAAAATAATTAGAAGATGATCCTAGTTCTCTATCCCTCTAACTTAATTTTGTTGAAAACTTGGAAGCCTTCTATTTCATTTTCTTATTGATTTGAGAGATGATGAAAATGATATATTTAAGATGCCAGGGGATGGGGATTGAAATCAAGCATTACCTGAATAACGCAATTGCAGGATTATAACTAAATTATACTTTAATGCCATAATCACAATTCGAAAGTTGACCAGACAGATCTAATGGTTGCAGATGAAGAAAAAGCTGTCTCAGAAACCATAAAAGGGATAAATTAATCTTGGCGGTTGCTGTGGAACTCATTCAACTACATTTATCCACAAACTGCACTGTTTCTACATCATCATGTAACTGATTATAGTCTATGGAAAAATCCACATTTCTGAAGAAAATTGCTTTGAGTATACCATTTTGCAAATCACCCAGCCTAAAATTCCCAGATGGTTGATTGGTCCTGCACACAGTCCCATTGATTAATTCATAAAAGCTTTTTGCCTGCACAGGACCACTTCATCGTGTTTTCATTCTCATGAAATATAAGAGGACATCACCAACCAACCGGAGGTTCATTTAATACAGACCAAAACAAAAAAAAAAAAACTAGTGAACTCTAATCAGTCTACCCCTCTCATGCATTAAAACAAAGAACACTTCCACCTTCGTACTTAGCAGTAGTAACTGCACCTATTTTGATCCAGAAGCTGAGGTTATGTGTTTGTATTTGTCCCTCTATGTCACAAGATGATTCTATTCTGAAGAAGCAAACAGCGTCAACATGCAAAAAAGCAGCACAAAACCCACGCATAACATAGTCTTTTGATAATATATTCGAGAGATTCGTATTCAAGCTTCAAATATGGCGTCACACTCACAGAACAAAGACCACATTGCTCACCTAGGTCATACATCAAAACACGACCGCAACTGCTAACACTCCTTTCGGATCCAAACATTTGCAATCAGGAAAATTCAATTTCTGAATCCGTAATCTTAATTTCGCAAACTACAAGGGCGGATTTCCCTTTGGTTTAGCCAATTCAGAGAAAGCGACCAATATAGAGACACAAGTATCTTAAAAAATTGATTTTTATTTTTGGCACAACGGAAATCGAAACACCCTGAAGCAGAAAGCTAATTGGGGATATGATGCAAAGCAAGAGGTGGAAGAAGGAAGGGACTTTGGCTAAAAACATGCGTAAACAATTATTGGGAAAAGAAAAAAAAAGAAAAAAAAAAAAAAACAGAAAGAGAAAGAGTACCTTAGTTTGCTCACACTTGTTGGTGTTTGAAATTCACGATTTGTGCTGCAGTTGTTGCTGCTGTTTTTCTTTTTCTTCCTCCTCCTCCTCGTCCTTCTTGTCGCAGTTCTTTAGCTTCGGTCTCTTGAATTTGAGGAGATGGTGGACCGTAGTAAAACAAATTTCTGTTTCTTTTTGTTCTTCTCTGTGTTGTTTTCCTTTTCTTTTTCTTTGATTTCCGTTCCGGAGTAGGGTACTACAAATTTGCTAAAATGTTTTTATCTACTATCATTTTTATTTATTTATTTATTTCAAAGTAGTACCACACATGACTGTTTTTATAGATTATTAATTTATTTCATAAATTGAAAACACCTCATTATCCGTGTGAAGTAATAATAAAAAATAATCATTTGATTTAGCTTTCAGAAATTGTAAATTTTGAAACTGCTCAATCCGGACTTATAATTCGTAAAACGAAATTCTAACAAGTATTTTAGCGTTATATAGAATAAATGTTTGTTTTATACAACTAAAATTCATAAAAAGTAAATACTTTAACCATATTATATCATTATTAAAATCTATAAATCTTATTTTAATGCATGAATCTTTTGAATTTATGGTAAATAACTTGCATTGTGATACATTCTTATTTTGAAATATTCATCACTTTTTTAAAAATTATATTGAAATTTAAGTTACACTGAAAATATTCAACATTATAGATTAGAAAAGATAAGAAATCAAATAAAATAATATATATATATATATATATATATATATATATATATATAATACACA
>Ga0099824_1007489_pt1 | contig 14438 bp, 9 predicted proteins | sample SiratrowhiteBW_FD_76837 | JGI IMG/M metagenome (GOLD analysis project Ga0099824, IMG submission 76837) | Root nodule microbial communities of legume samples collected from California, USA - Siratro white BW | ecosystem: Host-associated > Plants > Roots > Nodule | place: USA: California...
ATATATATATATATATATATATATATATATATATATATATATATATATATATTTTTTTCTTCAAAACAAAATTTATTCATCTAGACGAAATTGGGTGTTGACAGTTGCCCCTCTTTACTTATAATTTATTGGATAATTGGAAAATTAAGATTTTCATATTATCAGGTAAAAGATAAGTAAAGACAGAAACACTAATTTCGTTCGGGTTGAAAAAGTAAAAGAAAATTTAAGCATCTGGATCATTCCAAAAGAGAGGTTACTGTTTGAAGAAGTGGAAAGGGGAAAGTGAGACCGAGACCTTGGACTGAGCTGAGAGGGTCACGAACCGTCACGTGTTGAAAGGTGAACGTGAAGTCGAGACCTTAGACTGAGTCGAGAGGGTCACGAACTGTCACGTGCTGAAAGGTGAACGTGAAGTCGAGACCTTAGACTGAGCCGAGAGGGTCACGAACCGTCACGTGTTGAAAGGTGAACGTGAAGTCGAGACCTTGGACCGAGTCGAGAGGGTCACGAACCGTCACATGCTGGAAGGTGAGCATGAAGTCGAGACCTTGGACTGAGCCGAGAGGGTCTCTAACTGTCATGTGCTGAAAGGTGAACGTGAAGTCGAGACCATGGACTGAGCCTACTTTACATTCACCATATCACCCACTCACTCTACACTTAATTGATGTCATAATCATCCACTAACTTGAGTGTCGGAGTGTCTTTTGCAGGTGGACCTCCTTCATCCTCAAATTTTTTCAAACTCGAATCATACACAACTTGAACTCAAGTCAAGTTGGCTCCAGTTCACCTCGGAAAGGTTTGTACTCAAATCCTAATAAGAACACAAATTAATGGCTACGAATAGCAATAAAAAATGTCAATACTTTTATAACTGTTTCTAATTATATATAGTTCTATGAATTATCTTTCATTGTTAAAATGAAAAATGTATCTAAACTTAAAATAAAAATTGGAATACAGTCCAAACTGTTTTAGTTTTGTGAAATATAATACACTCTCATATATTTATTACTTCTTTTGCTATCATTTATATTTTTTTTTTATCAAACACGGGTAGTTAGTAGTTAGTACTAAGTAACTTGTTTTGTGCCACAATAGGTGTACACCTTGAACTGCAAAATGGTCATGTTCTCTTACATGGGAAATCTAGTACCTTAATTTTAATATTTGTCAAGCCCATTGTTTAATGCAGTGTGCCTGCCTCGGCAAATTAAAGCACATAGCTTCTTCTCGTTGATTGCATGGTGGTAGACAAACGCAAAACATACAAAGCTTCAATTCCACGTTATCACGAGTAACACCATCTCTGTTGTCAACCCTTTTGCGAACTCTCTCCTATCCCAAGAATGGTGGCACTACGTGGTGAACCTCTCTGGAACTCTAATGACTCTGTTCAACACATTCTTTGGACCACAAATTCACATAGAAATTCTCAAACCTTCTTTACATTACTGTTGTTCTTGATATCTACCACTATTATTATACTTAGATGTGTTTCCACTTTTATAAATACAGCATTTGTTCTTTTTATTAGGCACTCGAAAAAAATATTCCATTAATTTCAAAGAATTAGATGCACATAAATCAACATTAGATGATGACAAAATCTCTTTTCATAAATTTTAGAATTGGTGGAACCAGAATTAACGATTTCCTTTTCGCTAGACCAACAGAAAGAACTCATATAAAGACTAAAAAATATACATCTATAGATATTAGGAATGAGGATTCATAGAAGTTGTAATTATTGGGATTGAGAAATAGTTTTAGTTCCCAAGCATTTAAAATACTATATATTACAGCTAGTGTTTGAACGTTCAAGAAGGAGTAGTTGTTGCAACGATAGCTTTTAAAAGTTACCCTTTGATTTAAAAATTTGATCACGTGGATTAAGGAATTGTTGGTTAATTCTGACTTGGATTTTTCTCACATCAAATCACTTGCTATAAATGAAAACTTACCCTTTGGAACTGATTTCTCTTTTACGCAATTTCATTTTAAGGTGAGCTTTACCTAGAAAGGAACAGGAGGACTTATATAAGTTATCAGAGACTGTGATGGTGCTAATCAATAACACTGCTGCTTGTATTCTGCTTGTATTTCTCTGTGCTGCCTGGTTATCCACTGCACGGTTGAGCCCTAAAGGTATTTCTTTCATTTTTGGTATGTAGCGCATGTCTTTCTCCGAGTTTATATATGGAACAGATGTCTTCATAACGATTAAAGTAAAATAAAAAGAAAAATGAATTCGATTTTTTGATAATTAAAGTTAATTTTTTAATTATGAATCAATTTCATTTTGTTTCATTTTTATACTTTTCGGTGATAAAAAAGTTATTCAGGAGTCCAAAAAAAAAAAAAAACCTGTAATTCTCATTTAACTTCTTCAATTTTTTATTTTTAATTTATACATAAATTAATTTTAACTGATGGGAAAGTCAATTTTTTTTATCAAATTTCTTATTGAAAAGCTCCTCTCCCAAGCCCTTAATTACTTTCTAGACGTGATCAAGTTAACATTATGGGCAAAATATTGACCACAAAAAGGTGAAAAATGCAGGTGTTGCAGTTAATGAAATTCCGGATGTAAAGGTAATTGAACGTACATTTTACATATGTCATGCCATTATATTATTTGGTGGCGTTTGAACTAATCTATGTAAGGCTATGAAAGTAGATTGTCTTTCTTTCCAAAAAAATTGTTAAATAGATAAACGTTTTTAGAAATACTTCTGGAGAATCATAAGAAAAAGAAAATATAAACTAATAATAAGTTAATATGTAAATTAAAACACTTGTTTTGAAAGAAGTTAATGTAATTTTTATAAAGTTCCCTACAGATAAACCAATTTCAAATTTTATGAATTTATTTTTCACTTTTTCTTCTTGTTTCCAAAATCAAACTACTACTTAGTTTATAGTGAGTCACAATTGGGTTCAAATTACAATTAAAGTTGTGACTATAGTTTTGCCGCGATATTATAAGAAAATGTGGCTCATGCAGTGGAACTGCAGTGAGTGAATGAATCATTAGACTAGGATGTTAACAGTTGATTTCATGAAGGATAACTTACCATTTCACAGAATAAATAAAGGCTTTATCTTCTACCATATTTGGAATTTAACAGGCAAGTGTTGCAACTAGGGTTACGAAAAGTACTACAGTGAAAAGCATTGCAACAATTGATGAAGGGAAGTTGAACAAAACAAGTGCAAAGCTGCTTATGAGTAAATATGGGAAGGTCAAGTCTTCTTCCATTTCTGAAGAAAAAAGAAATAATAGAAGACGTTTGCCGTATGAGGTTAATGGGGGTCCCTTGGCTTTTACTGCTGATTATCATCGACCAGTGCACCATCCACCTAAGAATAACAAATGAACTCTTAAAGTTCATCCTTGCAACGGAAGATATATTGGGTGTCTTTTTTCTCATCGCTGGTGTTGCTTGATTTACCATATATATCATATAGATTATAGAAGTGCTTATAGCCTTCAATGTATTGTAAACAAACATGTTGCATGAGTTAAGTTAAAGAAGTATTTACGAATAAGTGAGTATTGATCACTCTCCTTTTCCTGCTCTAGCAGTTAGTTAAATTAGAATTTTGCTGTCAAGTTATATTTTTAATAAAAGAAATATGAATATGATGTCATTTTATCTTTTTCTAAGATTAAAGTATATTTCATCTAACTTTTTTAGAACTTAAAAAAGATAATTTAAAATTAGAGTTAAAAATAATAATTTTAACTTTAAATGTTAGCTTTTGATAATTATTTAAATTTTAAACTTAATGACTAGTTTTAAATTATAATGTCTTAAATAGTATGTTTTTAACTTTTAGAATATGAAATAAAGAAAGAAAAATAAAAAATAGAAGTAAAAAAGGAAATTGAAACTAACTTTTAAAGGTATTTATGAAACTTTTCTTTGTATATATATTTTTTTAGTTTTGTTTTATGATATTTTTGGAGCACAATAAAGCTTAATAAGTTAGATATAAGAAGGAGGTTGAATGCGTGTATAGAAATTTTGGATAACATTTTAGAAAAGATAATCTCATGAAAAAAAAATACCAACTTAGATTAAGGGTCTAGTTAAAAATGCAGGAGTTGATGTTAACATAATGATATATAAAAGAAAGCTAAAGACGCAAAATATATCAAAACAAAATGTATACAAAGGATATATATATATGTCAGTTTTTTTTAGTTTACAGACACATATTCTTTTTTATTTTTCTCGAACTATAAAAAAAAATATTTTTTAATTATAATAAAAATATTGATTTTAGTGATAACTGTAACATCTTATATTTTTCATATAATAGAAACTTTACTGCTCATAAATTATATACTAAACTTAAATATAAATATCCATACATTCATTATTTATTTTAAAATATATTTCTCCACATAAGATTTAATAAAATTATTTTCATAAAATTACAGATAAAATAAATTAAAATAAAGCTTCTCCAACAATTCACTTGAAACTCATACCACCTGTCAAATCCTCTGTCATGTAATACACGATCATCGCAGATTTAAAAATAAAAGAAACACCACACAAAAATAAGGATAAGCTAGAGAGTTTTAAAAAAGTATATATTTTCATAAATTGAATTTCTATCTTAACCAAACAACAATTCAAACTTTCATAATTCATCTCACTGACTCATAAACAAAGACACTAGACTTTCTATTTCTAGAAGACTCGTGCATTAAGTTAGACTCAGAGGTTTGCACTTGTCATATACCATCCATCTATTCTGATCAACTCATATTTCAAACCTCGGATACAATCTGTCCCGATCAGTTCCTATTTCAAACCTCAGGTACAGTTTCCATATGCACAGGGTTAATCCATATGTCCTATTCCAATAAGCTCATATTTCAAACCTCAGACATGGTCATATGAACCTCCTTCGACTCTTCACTAACTGGTAAACTTCATCTATATGAATCCAATGTACCAATAGAGTCTGGATACCTCCTTAGATAGATCGAATCCCCAAACAATGCATGTTTTAATAATCTCAACACGGGTATCTCCTTTTCTGAAGATACCATGCCTTGATCACACACCACATCATTCACAAACATTGATACTACATCATACCATACATAAACATTCATTCCATTCAATTCAAATGCATCCAATTCATATTTAATAAAATAAATAATTACAATATATATCAAAAACAATCAAACTAACTTCCCTTATCTCTATAGAGTAGAGATACCACTAGTAGAAAAAGTACATTTAATCGCGGTTCTATAAGGCTTACAACCGCAGCTCTAGAACCGCAGTAGATCTAACCGCGATAAAAAGTACTGAAGCTACCACCACGGTTGTATAACCGCGTTAGAAAGTATAACATATCACTGCAGTTCTTAAGAAACCGCGGTAAGAAATGCCCAGAGTAGGCAAAAAATAACACAAAAAAAGACATACCACCACGGTTGTTAACAAACAACCGCGGTGGTATGTCATTTTTTTTGCTATTTTTATTATTTAAAAAAATAAAAACACCAAAGTGCTCAGCCAGTTTTAAGGGGGTTTCGACATCAACATGAGAAACACCGTTGATGGCATAGCGGAGCTTGTTGTTACCCCTACTGACGGAGTTAACGAACTTGAGGGTGCAAGTGATGTTGATCTGGCCGTAGTGGTAGGAGCCCTGGAGGTTGGGCCTGGCGGTGCTGGCGGTCAAGTTCCAGCGAAAGGAGCGGAATACTTAAGTATTTTTCCATAGGTGCTGAAACTTCTTGGAATCCCATGCTGGGATATTGCTTTTAGATGCGTTCAACCAAAATCCATAAGTTCATCAAATACAAAAGTGATGATTTGAGGGCAGTATATTACAATTCCTACAAAACAAGAATAATGGGAAAAACAAAAATTCAAATATGTTTATTAGGAACCGAAGTTGTGGATGGAAAGAAAGACAGAGAGGGATGAAAGAAGCTACACGATGACCTATCCTACAGATAATACTTTGCAGAAGATTGGGTCCTCCATTGCACCCATAACTTCTTTTATCAACACAACATGACCTTCAAAAAATTAATATGTCTCCAAATTTGTTTACTTTTTTAAAAGAAAGTAAATAAAAATATCTCTTGTTAACTAAGTGGCACAAAGAGAAGAGATGCAAATTCATAATTAATCTGCAATGGATGTTACAGTACGTATACCTTGTTACGCCTCTAAATTAGGAGACTCCATGAGAGAAGCCGCTACTTCTTCTATAAATTAAAGATTAATTTTCATGGTGAAAGGAACACAAGGCATGAGAGTACGTACAAATTAATAGAAAAAAAAACTTCTTAAGGATCCAATATAGTTTTCCTTAGATTGATCCTCCATCTCCTTCAGCTGGTCTTCATAATTTGATAGCTACATCAGATGTAGGATGAACAGTGTATTATATATGATGATAATATAAGCAACGAAAGTTGGTTTGAAGGATTGAATGGAAGATGAGAAGAGTTACAGGGCTTTGGGAAACGGCGTAGAGAGCGAACAGTGCCACTTCCACCCTTGCAAGAGAGAGTGGATCAGGCCTTGGTGCTATTGTTCCCAAACGACGTCGCTGGAGGGGAGGTGAGCGGTGGTAGAGGAGGCTGTCGCCGAAGTGGGTGCCGTTGTCGGTTCCATTGGGGGCCTTGACGCAGATGTCCCAAAAGATTTTCTTGTGGCCGTAGATGACCTGGAGGAGTAAACAGGGGTACTCGTAGCGGCAGCGATAAGGGTTGGTGTTAGGGTTAGAGAGGGGTAGCCCTTGTATCTCTTTAGAAAATAATTTTTAAATTATTTTGCAGATACCAACGCGGTTGTTTAAACAACCGCGATGGTATCTCTCTACAATACTTCGATTTTAAATATTTGTGTCTTACCATCGCGGTTCTCGCTCCAACCGCATTGGTATCTCCTGCAAAGTTAATACAATTGCAGTTGTTGTAGACAACTATGATGGTATGGTTACACTTAATTTCAAAAATGCCACCGCATTGTTTTTAATTGTAGTTCCCTCTTAACCGCAATGATATCCTGCTGTGGCATGTGTTTTTTCTACTAGTGTACTCAAAAATCCTAAAATCACAATCAACCTAACTCTGTTCAAGAATCTGATTGGACACTCTTGATCTACTCAATGCTAGGAATCTAGAGGTGTCCTCTGATTGTCAATCTGATAACCTATGAGATCACAAATCTAGAGAGAAGGTAGAAAACTTTAAAGAGAAATTGTTTGAGATATGGTGATTTTCATAAGAATGAAATTGTATATCTTCTTAAAGAAAGAGAGAGAGAGTTGGTAGTTTTTATAAATAGAATTTCTTGTTAGAGATAATTGGTGGTTTTATAAAAAAAACAGAATATCTTCTTATAGAGATAATATCTTCTCAGAGAGAGTTTGTGGTTGATATAAAAATAAAAAGTGAATAACAAACTTTTATTCTCTTAAACAACTTTTCTGTTAAAAAAATAGGTGTTATGTTATTTATCTCTAAAGTTAAATTCTAGGTTTGTTTTTAGTCTAAAGCTATTTTCTAGGGTATTACAATAACTAAAATTGGTTACTAAATGTCAAAAACCAGATATTAAATATATTAGTGACAAAAAAATGTGTGGTAGTGAAAATTCTATTTGCTAAGTATTTAGAAATCGAATCTTTCAGTGGTCACAATTTAACAACTAAAAAATAGTTCGTAGAAAGTTTGGTCCCAATATTTATTGGAGACCAATGTAGCCACGATAAGCTTATGCGAAATTCGGTCACTAAATCGAAGGTTAAATTTTCAGTGATTAATTCGGTGGCTAAAATGAAATCCTTTTCGGAAACAAATTCAAAGGCTAAATTGAAACAAATTTCAATGGCTAAAATGAAATAATTTTCAGTGGTAAAATCGGTGACTAAATTTCTGATGACTAATTCGGTTGCTAAAATAAGATAATTATTAATGACTAATTATGCAGCTAAAATAAAATAAAATTCGGTGGCTAAAATAAAATAAAATTCAGTGCCTAAATCAGTGGTTAAAAAAAATTTAGTGACTAAATCAGTGATTAAATTTGAGAACATTATTATCTACTTTTACATATTATTTTGACTCATTCACAAACAATTTCTAGTTTTACTTATAAATGCTCAAAATTCAATCATGTTAATCAACAATGAACTCCAATACATAATGTAGAAAAGAGTAGTATAGAATTTAAATGTGAACCATATATGATAATGAAAAGTATTGTAAACAAATTAAAAAGAGACAAATGTATTACACAATTCAGCTTACAGTTAATCCTCTTCTACACTATCATCTCTTATGTGGTCTTTGGATATTATATCTACTAGTAGTAGAATTTGAATAGCCTAACATCGAAATATTCACTTCAATGTGATATAAGATGAGTTTCATATACTCATGATCTTTCATCTTACTTTATGTTCTAACAAACACTTCAATATGATTATTGTACTATAAAAAAATAGCATGGCAGTGTGCACTTTTCAAAAAGAGATTATGTAACACTTGTACTCAACTAGGAATACTCAAAATATTATTATTATTATATTAATAATGATTTTTATTATTATTTATTAATATTATTATTATAATTATTTCCAGCAATATTATTATTATTATTAATATCATTATTTTTATATTAGTATTATTATTATAATTATAATTATAATTACCATTATTATTATTAAAACTATAATTATTGTAAATAAATTATTATTATATTATTATTATTATTATTATATTTTTAGACTATTAATATTATTATTGTTATTATTATCGTTCAATGTATTTTAGTCACTAAATTCGATCATAAAATTATTTTTAATGATTTAGCGACCAAAATCGAATTAGTAGTTAAAATAAATATAAATTAAGTCATTATTAATGATCAACGTATTTCGGTCGCTGAAAAATTTGTTATGATTTAGTGACAAAAATTAAATTTGTAGTTAAATAAAATGAAATTCGGTCGATATTTCAATCACCATAAGTAACCAACGTATTCCGGTTACAAAATGTTTAGATAATGATTTAACGACTGAAATTAAATCGAAAGTTAAAATAAATTATAATTCGATTGCTATTCCGGTTATTATTAGTGACCAATATATTTGGGTCGCTAAATTCAGCCACTAGCATTTTTCCGTAGTGATTTTTGTGATCGAAACTAAAAGTGGTGACTATTTCAGTCATAATTAACGACTAATTTCTTTTAGTCGCTAAATTTGGTCAGTAATACCTTCATATTTTGGTGGCTAAAATCGGTAGTTAAATAGTTCTTTCTTGCAGTGAACAACTAATTACCTTTGGCTTACACAACAAAATAGTTTGTAAAGATTTGAACACATGTTTAATATTAAATAAGCTAGAGTAATGGGTTGTGATCGTTATATGAGCAAATTAAAAAAATCAGTATTGACTGTCTAACACTAGATAAATGATAGTCTAGATAACACAAAGTTAACCTAAGTTTCCTCCCAATAAACTCAATAATAAATTTAGTTAATCAATGTTCAAGACTTATATGTAGCAATGAAAGTTAATAATAACAATAAATTAAAAAGAGAGGTTTGATATGTGTAGAAAATTAAGATAGATGATGCAAAATAATAAAGAAAATAGGTTGACTCTTAAGTTTTTTCACAACAATTTCTTCATTGGTTTTCTTAAGATTATTATCATTTAATTCTCTTCACATAGTTAAACTCAATCAAAGAAGCATCAGTCAAGTTCAACATGTGTCTACTAATGTATTAAATATCTCATATTGTCTGCAAGTGTCTACCTAATGATAGATGTATATCTTTTATCTTTTAACTAAGCATATAAGAAATTGATTAATTAAAATTAAGTGAATTAACCAAGGAATTTAATTAAGGAAAACAGTTGAATTCTCAACAAGTATTAAAAAATAATTACTTTTCCAAAAAATAGATTTCAAAAGGAAAATAATAAAACACTATAGAGAATATAAATAACAAAACTTTATTAAAAATAAATATCATAATTCATTGCGAAATCACAAGATAATCAACTCAAAGGAGTTTAGTCTTTCATGAGGAAGACGAAAACAAAAGAATTACAAAGGAAATAAAACTAGGATTTATGCTATGTAGCGCTGGGTTGTCTCGTTTTCATGCCTTTTCCAATATATATTTATAATTTACTTTTCTTCATGAAATCAACTCAAATTTAATTGTCAAATATTATTCTTACAAATATCAATTATTTTCATCTGTGTCTTATATTAACTTGCAGTTCTCTTCTTTACAGATCTCATGAATATTACATACGGATTTCTTTTGTAGATAAACTTTATTTTGTGTATTCCAAACTTGATTTCTAATTTTTGGATAACTTCACTTTATTATGTTGACAAACGTTTACATAAGAAGCAACTCATATTTCTTGTATAGCCACTTTTTAATAATAAAATATAATTTTTTATTCTTTTGTTTTGTTTTGTTATTCTATTTTTTTTTTGTTATTTCTTGATTTCAAATACGGAGAAAAAAGTAGCAGTTGAGTTATCGTGAAGTTCCAACCAATAAGTACTCATGTCTTTCTTATTGTCAAATGCAAAGCAAAAGTTAGTTTCTGAGAGAAGATGAAAAATGGAAGAAGGCAAAGTTTCTTCGAAAGGTATGTAAGTGTTGACAATTTCAAAACAAAGGTATGTACATTTTGATTATTACAACTTTTGGTATCTACCATCATTAACACAGCGTAGAAGAAAGTAGCAGAAGATAAAACTGCAAATGAAAACTCTCTTATTTTATTAATGAAAGAAAATTACTCTGTATATGGAATACATAGAATAATAAGATCATAACAAAATATTTACTCTAACATAATTGCTAATAATACTCACATAATAATTATTTATTATTCGTTAATATACTCTAACAAAACTGCTAATAATTCTCACATAATAATTATTTATTAATATTTATTAATACCTCCCTTGAAATGGAGCGTATAGATAAATTAAACCCATCTTGGACAACAGATGTAAGAACAACTTCGGTATGAGAGGTTTTGTACAAATGTCAGCAACCTGTGACTTAGTGTTGATAGGGAGCAAATGAAGAACACCATCACGAAACCTTTTTCTCTAACTACATGGCAATCGATTTCAATGTGTTTGTTACGCTCATGACACGTAGGATTGGCAGCTAAATGTAAGGTAGACTTGTCACAAAAAAGAACTATAGTGGCTTGAGGAGTAATATGTAAATCACGAAGCAGATAAATCAACCATTTAATTTCACAGATTGTAATGCCAAAGCACGATATTCAACCTCAAAGGAGGACTGTGAAACTGTGTGTTGCTTCTTGGATCGCTAAGAGATTAATGAATCACCAAGAAAAATGCAGAAGTCGATAACGGAGCAGCGAGTTTCAGGGCATGATGCCCAGTCTGAGTCATAAAAACCTTTCAGTTGTAGAGGAGAATCACTAGTAAAGAAGAGCCCCAAACCAAGATTAGCTTTAAGATAACGAAAAATCCTGAGTGTTGCTTGGTAATGAGCCATTGTAGGAGCTGATAAGAACTGTGAGGGATGATTGACAGCAAAACAAATGTCAGGTCTAGTGTTGGTCAAGTAGATGAGTTGCCCAATGAGTCGTCGATACATGGAAATGTCTTCAAGGAGATGACTCTCTTTAGAATAAAGCTTTATTTGAGGATCTATAGGAGTGGTAGAAGGTTTGCATCCTAACAAGCCTGTAGCATCTAGAAGCTCTAAAGTGTATTTCCTTTGGTTAAGGAAAATACACTTGCTTGATCTAGCAACTTCTAGTCCAAGGAAAAATTTCAATTGACCAAGATCCTTAACTTTTAATAAGTAATCAGGTTGAGACTTGACTAAATCAATCCCTTGAGCATCATTCCCTATCAAAATCATGTCATCAACATAGACAAGGATGACTGTGAATGCACCAGTAGCAGATTGTTTAGTGAATAAAGAAAAATCCGACTATGATTGGGTATAACATAAAACTATAAGGACTGTAGACAACTTTTCATACCACTGTCTACTAGCTTGTCTAAGACCATAAAGAGATTTTCTCAAGTTGCAGACCTTACCAGGTTTTGGGGGAACTACACCTTTAAGAACCTCCATATATACTTCTTCATGAAGATCTCCATGCAAGAAAGCATTATTGACATGAAGTTGTTCAACGTGCCAATTTTTAGTGGCTACAATGGCCAGCAAGAGCCTGACAGTAGTGATTTTAGCCATGGAGAAAAAGTTTCTCTAAAATCAATGCCTTCTTGTTGTGTGAATCCCTTGGCTACTAACCTACCTTGAATCTCTCAATTGAGCCATCAGCCTTGTGTTTAATCTTATCCCACTGTTTGTTTTCCAATTGAAAGGTCAGCAAACTCCCAGGTTCTAGTTTGAACTAAAGCATTAATCTCATCATCCACGGCTTTCATCTAGTTCTCATGCTTCACTGCCTGTGCATAAGTTTTCGATTCTACAATAGAAGAGATATTAAATGCAAAATGCTTATGATTATTACAAAATTTTGAATAATTAACAAAACTAGAAATAGGATATTGAACTAAAGAGGAATTTTTGCTCTCTATGCCCGCAACTATGTTGCAATGAAAATCCTTGAGGTAAACAGGAGGTTTGGTGCTTCTAGTGGATTTTCTTATAGCAGGAGGTACAAAGTTATCAGGAGTTGTGATAGTGGGAAAGGAATACTTTTTTTGTGGGGCAATATATGGTGTTTGTTGGTTTTGTAGTGGTGAGGAGGATGTGAGGAAAGAGAGATCAGTGTCTTGATAATCAGGAAAATGTGGCATGACAAAATTTTCACTATCTATATGATTGACAGTATGCTTAAAAGGAAAGCTATTTTCATTGAAGGAGACGTTTCTAGATAAAAGAACCTCTCTGGTGTAAGTCATAGAGAAGTGAACCCTTGATCCCTGGTATGTGGCCTAAATAAACACACCTTCTAGCCTGAGGATCAAGCTTTATAACCAAAGACTTTGATGAAAACTAAATCAATAGAATAGTTGTAAGAAATGTCATAAGGACTTTTGTTATGTAAAACCTTGCTAGGCAATCTATTAAGCAGAAAAACAGCATGAGAGGCTGCAAAGTTCCAAAACAATTTAGGCAAGTTACTTTGAAAAATAAGAGCCTTAGTAATGCTTAAAATTTGCTGATGTTTTCTTTCTTCCACTCCATTTTGTTGTAGAGTCTCAACACAAGACATTTGATGTTCTATGCCTTTGAGAGTGTAAAACTGATGCAAATTAAATTCAGGTCCTTGATCAAACCAAATGCATTTGACAATAGTAGAAAATTGAGTTTCAACTAAAGTAATGAAAGATTTAATGCAACCATGTACTTCTAATTTAGTTTTCAAAAGAAAAATCCAAGTATGCCTAGAAAAATCATCCACAATAGTAAAAAAATATCTATGTCCATACATAGAAGTAATGGCTAATGGTCCCCAAATATCCATATGTAACAAATCAAAAATTTTATTGCTTGAAGAAGTGCTTACAAGAAATGGAAGTCTTTTTTGTTTAGTAAGTGGACATATTTGACAAAAATCATTACATGTTTTGCTAGAAATGTAATCAAACTATGTTGACAATATAGATAGTTTTTCCTTAGACATGACCTAGTCCAAAATGCCGATCATCCTGTAAAATAAGGTTTAGACCAAGTTCAAGAGGGGGGGTGAATTGAACTTTCAAAACATTTCGCAAATCTGATTTATTCTTGAAGTAGAGAATGAAAATTCTTTATTCAATCGATTGACTATGTAATTCTGAACTGTCAGGTAAACAATCGATTGTGCACAGCGGAAAATATCAAAGATAAACCCAGAAATCAGTTAAACCCAGAAATCAATTAAACCCAGAAATCAGTTTACAGTGTAAGATTGTGCTAACCCAGATTTAATATGTTTAAACACAATCCAGTATATTAAACACAATCCAGAATCACAGTTGATTATGTAAACAGATGTTCAGAGTATGATTAACAGTATGAATTGATTTTAATCCAGTTAATTTTAATTGATGACAACAGTGAATAAAAGCAATCAAGAAGAGTAGGGAGAAAAGCAAGAACACAGAATTTTTATCCTGGTTCACCCTTCCTCAAGGGCTACGTCCAGTCTTTTGCAAACTAGCAAAGATTTCCACTAAAACAGATCACAAGATCAGTTTACAACCCTTGCTCCCAGCAAGTTACAAACTGCTCACAGCAGTAAACCCACACCTCATTGAACCCCTCAGCTAGTGTGTAACCAGTGCAGAAACCCACTGCACCACAACACTTGTAGTCCGCAAGCAACACTGCTCCCAGCAGCACTCACCCTCTACTGAACCCTTCAGCAGATGCGAGACCAGTGCAGAACCCAC
>Ga0099824_1007492_pt1 | contig 14434 bp, 4 predicted proteins | sample SiratrowhiteBW_FD_76837 | JGI IMG/M metagenome (GOLD analysis project Ga0099824, IMG submission 76837) | Root nodule microbial communities of legume samples collected from California, USA - Siratro white BW | ecosystem: Host-associated > Plants > Roots > Nodule | place: USA: California...
AGATTCTCCGCTTAAGCAAAAGCATTAAAAAATTATTTCTCAAAACAACTAACTTTCATCTACTGTCAAGTATTAACATGCATTCAAGGTTCAAAGTATTATATAAAGTATCCAAATACGTCAAACTTATATAAAGATATATAAATCTAAGCCAACTTGTTCATTCTACAACTAATGAAATTTGAAGATATAGAAACCTCTAAATTCAAATTCCTGAAGTCTTCAATTAATTCCTGCTCTTTTATCATAAGTGATGACATTTGTATTTTCTTACGGCTCAAAGCGTCAACAACAACATTTGCTTTCCCAAGATGATACATAGGTTGAAAATCATAGCCTTTTAAGAACTCAATTCATCTCCACTGCCTCATATTAAGCTCTATCTCATCAAATAAATATCTCAAATTTTTATGATCAGTGAATACTTTAAACTAGCTCCATAGAGATAATGCCTCCATTCTTAAAGCAAAAACAATAGTTGTTAGTTCCAAGTCGTGAGTTGGATAATTCCTTTCATGCACCTTCAGTTACCGAGAAGTATAAGAAAAAAACTTTCCTGTTTTGTATCACCACACAACCCAATCCGTGATAGGAAGCATCACATAAAACATCAAAAGGCTTATTTATATCAGGGATTGTCAAAATAAGAGCATTAGTCAACCTTCTCTTCAACTCTTCAAAACTCCTCTTATATTCCTTCGTCCATGTAAAAGGGTAATCATTTCTGGTTAGTTGAGTCAAAGGAGCAACTATCTTAGAAAAACCTTCTATAAACCTCCTCTAATATCCTACTAGCTGTCACAAAGCTTCTAATTTCTATAACAGCTTTAGAACGTTTCAATTGAAGTACGTCCTCCAATTTAGAAGGATCTATTGAGATTCCTTGAACAGAGATAATATGTTCTAAAAACTATATTTTGGACATCCAAAACTCGCATTTTGAAAGTTTGGCACACAACTGCTTTTCTCTCAAAATGTTCAAAATAGTTCTGAGATGCTCTGCATGTTCTTCTATTGAATGATAATAGATCAAGATATCATCTTTAAATATCACCACTAACTTATCAAGAAAAGGCCTGAAGATTCGATTCATATGATCCATGAAGATAGTTGGAGCATCGGTTACTCCAAAAGGCATAACCAATATTTCATAATGGCCATTTTTTTATCTGAAAGTTGTATTTTAAAAATCTCCAGCTTTAACTATGATCTAGTGATAACTTGAGTGCAAGTCTTTCTTTGAAAAGATAATTGTCCCATGTAGTTGGTCCAACAAGTCATCTATTTTTGGAAGAAGATACTTATTCTTAATTGTGAGCTTGTTCAACTATTTATATTCTATGTATAAACAAGATGAACCATCTTTCTTCTTTACTAATAGTACTGGAGCTCCCCACGGAAAAACACTAGGTTGAATGAATTGTTTCTCTAATAAATCTTTCAATTGTTTCTTCAACTCAGCTAATTCTCCACCTTGACTTTCTCCACTAAAGTAAGAAAATCTCTAGTGGACATAGGAACAACAACCTCTTTAAGCTCTTGTCTCAATCCAAATTCAAATTTTCTACACCTCCAACCTTCATTCATAGTTTTGCCAGATGTTTGAATAGCATAATCGATAATTGAAAGGTTTCCTTGTTCTAGCTGCATAAACTCAATTTCTTTTATATATCTCACATTGTCAAGAGAAGTACTCCTCCAAAAATCTTACTTTGAAATTCACCCAAATAATATTTTCTCTTTCTTCCATCATTTGACTCAAGCCTATCCAATAAAATTTGGCGTCTTTATTAAGTATATACTCAACATAATATAATTTCCACTCCCAAAGGCAGTGTGTGGCTTCAAAAAGTCTTTAAATGATCAACTTAACGAAAAAAAAAAAAAAAGACAACGTAATGCTAAAAATGATTAAATATTGCGCATATAAAAGTGGGCGATGAAAATGCTGAATTGATAAGGTTAGTTGATACGGTATTCAGTTGATCAAGTCAATGACACAAAACCAAACAATACATAATTTGCGGGACTTGTTTCCTTTTCTGCATTAAAATTTTGAGACACTTCCAGCAACATGTTTCATCAAACATACTAAGAAATGTATATTGTTTTTTTATTATCAAAATCATATCATCTTATTGAATGCAGAAATTAATCTATCAAGAATTTGATAGGTACAAAATATTTAAGCATTTTCTTCCTACTCAAATTTTTACATCCCCTATAACAGAAAATTTTGAAAGCATCTATTAAGCTACTTTTTTTAAAAAATACTTAATAATCGATATAGTGTTAACTACAACTGTCAAATGGATGAGCTAATCTGGATGTAGATCATTTAAAAAATTTATATTAGGTCATTATGACTTATTTATAAATAAATTGCAATTTTTATTTCATATTGAACTAATAAATCATTTTTGCTGTTTTAAAAATTAAAAGAATAAAAATCAAATAAATTTAAATAAAAAAATAAAAAACAAGTATTTTTTATAATTTAAATTTCAATTTAGATATGATAGTTTAATATATATATATATATATATATATATATATATATACATAAATTATAAATACATATATGCATTTTAAAAGACCTATTGTTAAAATAATTTAGAAATGACAAAAATCTTCCTGGTTTGTTTTGATCCTGTAATTGGTTTGAAAAAAAATAGATGGTGCTAAGTGAGTTAAAAATCTTGACTCGCTTTATTAAATGGTCATAGATGAACTGGTTCCACAATTTATTTTCAAAATTCTGTATTTTTAATATATATATATATATATATATATATATATATATATTAAAACAAATTTAATTATATAATTTTTTTCAAATTTTTAATTAATTAATGTATCTAATTAGATAAATTAATTATTACTTATTCTATTTTAATGATAATTATAATTTAATTTATAAATTTCAATTATTTAAGATATAATATTATTATATATTTGTATGATTTAAATAATATAATACAAAAATTTAATTTTAAAATTCTTTTAATTTAAAAAAATGGGCTATGGTCCTCTAATTTGACGGACTTGAGTCCCCTAACATAACTATGTTAATTTAGGATAATAAAATTTAATTAAGTGACCAGATTGTATAGCAGCTGGGTTTTTAAAAAAGTTATACTTTATCATACTTTTATTTGAAGCCTTATTTATACCCACTTAAGTAGAAAATTATTGTGTCAAAGAAGGTTAATGCAGATAATTAATGACTAAACAAATACCAAAAATAAGGGGAAGTGATGCATGCACACAGCCCATAGATTGTATTTTTCTAGCAAATCCTTTTAAGGATTTGTAAGGATTGTTTCTTAGATGTCAAAGTATATTCCAGTTTAAAGAATCTTTCACAGGAGAATTTTGGATATGATACTAGAATATTCTTTCACCAACTACACAACATAATCATAGTCTTTATCCATATAATCATAAATGTTTTTGGTACTCACGGATATTAATATAACAGCAACAAAAATCTTCTAAGACCATCACACACTTTTATTGCACGTGACTCAACCCTCCTTTTATAGACAAGAATTCCTTAATTTATTAAGAGCTAAACATGTTTTCAGATTCTCAATAAATTTATTTTTGTCTTTTAAATTCAAATTGATCCTTTTAATTTCTATAAATTAAAATCAATATATATAGTAGTCGCTTTATTCAAATATACTATATCTAAACATTATGAAATACTTATATGAAAGTGATAATTTCATGATAAAATTATAAAAATGATTATATGAAATATTTGTAATTGTTAACCGTCTCGATGAAAATTTAATGGTGTTTATGATAAAAAGCACTATGGCAGGTATTTTTAAAATTATATAAATTGGAAAGATTAATTTTAAATTTAAAAGAATACAAAGCTGTGTTAAATTTCAAAAAATGAAAACATATTAGTAATTATTCTCTTTAATGTTTTGAGTAGGCTATTAGCTTTATAGCAGACACAATAGTACCGGTGGACACATTTGAATTGTAAAAGATAATATTAGTCAGCAGAAGATGATGTTCATATTATAAATTTTTATGCATGATTCATTGTTTGAAAAGTAATCACTGCACAATTTGGCTATTAGAGAACCCTATTAGGTTAATATGGACACATATGCAGGTCGACATCAATGGCTTTTGGTCAAAGATTTTGACAATACATATCCAAAAATTGAAGTTTCACCTCAACTTCTTCCAATTGACTATTGTGTAATATATCAAAGATATTTTTAGAGATTTCATGACCAATTAATTGCTTTCATTTAAGAATGTAGCTGACTCAACTTGTATGATGGAACAATTTTGAATTATGCCTTGTTTTTACATAAGGAATAGTAAGAGAAAGAAATTGAAGTGAGAGACGATAAGTTATTTGGTAAAAAATGTAAATGCATATTTGAAAAATGGTGGATTCATAAAAAAAAATCATACAAGCAAAAAACAACTTTTTTTTTACTGCAACATAATTAATTATCCACTATGTTGTTTAAAATGTAAAATTTTGATGAGATTATTCTCATAATCTGTTATAAGAAATTATACTCACTATTTACGTTTTCTACTATAATAACAATAAATATATTAAGAAAATAATAAATTAATTAATTTCAAAAAAGATATTTATTTTATTTGTATTCTTAATAATTTTACCTAATTTAAAAGATGAGAAAAAAAATTAAATATATCTTACTCTCTTAACTCTTCAAAATATTTTTAAGAATTAAAATGTTACTTGTCTCTTTTCTTTTCTTTTTCACTTCTTTTTTCCTTCCTACAACTAACTATAAAGATCTCTATTTTTCTTTTTTTCTTCTTGATAATTCTTCGCTGGTAAAAGTCCCTCCATCAAGGCTTGCTGCATGTCCTAGTTCTAAATGGAACAATCTTACCTCACTAACTTTCTTATTAACAAAATAAAGAGAAAAATGCATTAACTAAAAAATAGTGTCTTTCTTGAACAATTTACCAAAAAAGTATACATCTAGATCTAGAAATATTGGAAAATCATTATTATATTAATTTTGAATTTAATTATTTTCAAATATTTACCTTTTATTTATTCCCTTATCCTAAAAGAGTCCTAGTAGATTGACATATCAGAACATTTTTTAACACATTACAACATTTTTATTATTCTGGCTCAGAATCTTTGTTTTCTTTGTGTCTCATCCACTTGAACCCCACCATTCTTGTTATTCACTAAAAAACATTTTTTAAGTCTCTTGAGTTGGTTTAACCTTAGTGTCAACTACACCAACAAAAGTCTAATGTGCAGCCAACTGCATTGCTCAATTATTGAGAGCATAAGACAAATTAATGGAAAGTGTCTTTTTGCAATTGCAGCTTCTCAAAGCACTTCCAATAAACTAAAGAATCTCAGAATAAGAAACAAATTATCCTATGAAGATGGCAAATTCAACCAATAAATAACCAAGTTTTACGCCACAATCCATAAGCATCTTTCTCACAAATCAATTTGGCGTTGAGGTTGTTCAATAAGACAGAGACAACTACATCAAACAAAGCCTTAACCTTAGAGAATGAAAAACAAAATCAGCTACAAGAAAAACTATTAATATATGTACATTTTTTATTACAGCTAGAAGCCAACATGTAACATGTACAATCACTGATATTCTGACCCATGAAATCTATTCAGTTTTTTTTTTTTTTTTGTTCTTTTTCTGCTAATTTTTATGCGTTGACAGAATTTAGATGCAGCTATTTACAAGGGGTTTTGTTGGGTTGTTCTTCAATCAGAATTTGAATTTTATCTGTAGATTATATTAACTCTCTGTTAAAGTCAACATAAGCTAATCAGATAAAATTCTAATTCCGATACAAAAAAGTAAGATGAAAAAATATCAGAAGAACTGCATCTAAATTTTTTTCATTCTTATCTTACAATGGATGCAACTGTGTGAGCCCAGAACCTAAGATTGTCTTTCATGTCAATTTCATTACCCATAGCAGGCACCCTCCAATTCAGCAAAGGATTTCTGATCTCCGTTTGGTCCAAAACATCCCAAGCCTCTGACAAATAAGGCATATTATTATCAGAAACCAAACTTTCATCATCTTTCCCTTCATCTTCATCTTCATCTTCATCTCTTCCCAATCTCTGCAAGCCAGGTATCAAAGAAACCAGTTTTGAAGAATCCTTGTCCTCTTCAGAAAACACAAACCCCAGATCCATAAACCCTTTTAGCTCCTTAAACTCAAGCTCAGACAGGCTCCTGCTGGGTCTCTCTTTCCCAAGCCTTCTTCCATGGCCAAACCCCTTTTGTTTTTTTCTCTTAAAGTTCACACCTTTTTCATTATTTCCGCTAGAGAACTCCATGATTTCTCTTTCAGAAGGGATTGTCCTCAGCCTCCGGAGGGCCAGCACAGAATTTGGTGAAGGGGAATCACACAAAATACTCGATGTGGACTCCAAGTTTTGGTCACTGTAGGACCTAACTTCAAGTGTTGGAGTTGGAACTAGCGAAAGCTTTGCATCAGAAGGAAGAACTTCCTCCATGTTGTTGTGAGAGAGTGAAGGGGTTTTGTTGGAGAGAATTGAAACCTCAAACCAGAAGGAATCTAGCAATCTCGGAACTTGTTCTGCAGCCATTATTACTGTGTCACAAAACGAATGGCTTAAACTGAAATTGGGTACGATGAGAAGGTTAGAGATAAGAAGAAAACGTGTCCCTGTTGTGTGGTTCTTATATATTTGTATGGACAGTGGCATTACTTTTTCTAATGTCACTGCGTCTATCTATTCCTTTGTTTTATTCTCGTGTTATTCGAATATGCAATTTGGGAAATTTCATGAAGCTTTCCCCTTATGCCTGTCTGGTTCTGAGAAAAGGATGAAATTAATATATCACATTGTGATTGTGAAATGCACTTGCCTATTAATTATTTTTGTTTTCCTTATGGGGAATCTGATTGGGCTGAAAATTTTATTAAGAAATTATGTTAGAAGTTTCTAGTAAAGGATAATTAATTACGAGTGGGATCTTTGCTGTTTGAGGAGTTTGAGTGCCAATTGAGATGATGGATGGTAAAGAAATTTTTGATATTTAATATAATAAATAAATGATCAAATTTCTTCACACAAAAATAAATTATTAAATAATGGTGTTTAACTTTTTTTTTTGGTCAAATTCTCTGTGGATTTATTAGTTAAGATGAGATGGTTGTTCTAAAGTTTTTTATTTATTTTTTACGAGTGGAAGGAGGTTAAAATAGTCAAATTCAACTTTACGAAAAAGTATATAATAAAATTTTATCTTGTATAAAAAGGGATAAAAATGAAAATTGAATAAATCTTATAAGGTTAAAACATTTGTATTCCAAGTATAACTTGTAATCCACATAAATAAAGATAAAATATATAAAAAATTATTTTAATGGTTTGAGTTGAAAATGCTGTTTGGTACCTATAATAAAATACTCATTGTTCATTAGGATCGGAAATTCTACTTAAATGTCTTGAATTTCAATGAATTTATTCCTTGTATATATAAATTTTTACTACATAAAAATAAAGAAAGATAAAATAGAAAGTTTTCATTATGTTATTGAAATGGAAAAAATATTAAAATTTCTCAATTTATAGGAAACGGTCTTAAAAGAAACATTAAAGAAATCAAGGGACAAGTATTGTAAATTATCCAATAAATTATCTTCACACAAAAAATAAATTATCCAATAAATGGTGATTAACTTTTCTTTTTTGACAAATTCTCTTTGTGGATATTTTGTGTGGAATTATTAGTTAAAATGAGATGGTTATTATAAACTTTTTTATTTTTTTTTATATGTGGAAGGAAGTTAAAATAGTGAAAGTTAACTTTATAAGGAGAAGAATAAATATATAATAAAATTCTATTTTGTATAAAAAAGAATAAAAATGAAAATTAAATAAATGTTATAGGGTTAAAACATTTTTATTCCCAGTATGATATCTAACCCACATAAATAAGGATAGAATACTATACAAAAAAAAAAAAAAAAAACCTTGAATTATTATCTTTAATGAAAACATGAATGCGTGAGCGGGCGAATAATCCAACTCACTTAAATTTCTTGAATTTCAATTAGAAATTACTCCTTGCATATAGAAATTTTTACTACAAAAAAATAAAGAAAGATAAAATAGAAAATTTTCATTATGTTATTGAAATGGAAAAATGTTAAAATTTCTTAATTTATAGGAAACGGTCTTAAAAGAAAAATTAAAAGAAATCAAGGGAGAAGTATTGTAAAAAGTGAAATTTTAAGTTAAAAGCTATTTACCAAATATTATTAATAAAGTCAAATTTTAAGTTTGACTTTACAAAATTATAAAAAATATTTTCAAAGTGAAAAATAAACATAGCTATCTATTAAAAATCAATTATTAGACCTATGCTATAATGCATGTATATTGTACAAAATGTTATAAAGTTTTTAAATTTAATTTCTCACTTTTTCTCGTTTTTAACACTTTAAGATCTAATCCTTTATTTAAAAAAGGTTAAAAAAAATATTGCCAAGAGCACTGATTATTAAAGGAATAGTTATTAAATGAGTATTACAAAATTATTCCAATCAGTAAATGTAACTTGGGTTATAATTTAGCCCAATCAAGAACAAAAATTGTATACAGTGATATGAAATAATATTTTATTAATGATAAATATAATAATTGAGCTAGAAAATTTCTAATTGAGAGGCAAAAATATAAAATTTAAATTAGATTATAAATATAAAATTAAAATTTTAATATATATATATATATAACAGTAAATTAAATTGTAAGAAGATGTAACAGGTTTCTTGTGGATTTACTTAAATGAGATAAATTCTAGATGGTCTAAAAATTTTAAACTTATTTCCTGTTTTCTTTGAAAATTAGAATGAAGAAAAAGTTACACATAACATGAAACTCGTCATGTTATCATACTTACCTTGTGTATATTTATCCATGTGTATTTTTAAATATAAATTAAATGATAAAAAATAACATAAAAGTAGACAAACAACTTTTTTTTAGATTTATTAAAACTATTATTCGTTTAATATATTTAATTTTTAAAATATTTAAAATTAAAGAGTCCCGTTTATTATTTCACTTTAGTGAAGAGGAAGGCCACGAATAGTGGTCAATAAGTGTAAAAATAGGTCAAAATATATCTTAGAGGATGTTCGGCCAATAATGAAGTTTAATTGGAGTATTCAAAAAATTTTATATCTAACTAGTTAACCTATTAAGTAAATATAAATAATATTTTTTAAAGTATTAATATAATATTATCTTTTTATATGAGCATTAAATTTATTAGTGCAAAAAGATATAAGAAGGGATATCCATTTTTGGTTTGTAAAACATTTTGCTCTTAATTTTTCTTTTTATCTTTTCAAAAGATATTTTGAATAATACATATTTTTTTAAGAAAAACAAGAAACAAAGATACGTTACTTTTATAATTATTCACCAAAGTATGTCTAGTTTTTTTTTCCCTCGAAACTTCCAAATTCTACAATAACACAACAAATATTTTTATCACATCCTATTATTTATCTTTCTTAACAATTGTTATTGTGAATGACAATGGCACGATAGTAAATTTTACTATTTCATCCATATATTCAGAATAACAGTTCATCCTAATCATCATATTTATATTTAATAGATATAAATTATTTGTCTCATTCTCGTTTTATTTAAAAACGGATACTTTCAAAAAATATTAATTAAATAATTTGTTTATAAAAAAATAAAAATATTTGTTTTTATTAAGTATTTAATGTTAAAATGATATTTTTTTTCAATATCAGATATAAGAAATAAATTATAACTATATAAATATTAAATAAGAATATCAAATACTAATTGAATAAAGATCGAAATAGTTATATAAAAAAATTAAATTAATCAAATGAATGACCTAGAAATAAGTTATAAAACTAAAAAAGAGAAAAATTAATTTAATTTTTTTAGATTACTTAATAAATTAAATGTGTATTAATTTTTAGAATGGAGATAGGTATGAACTGAGGAAAATGGGCACTGGGATGGAGTATAGAGACTGGAACATACATATCCTCATTCCAATACTTAATTTAAAAAATTGATACTATCCATACACTCATACTGAGATTCTACTAAAATTGAGATGATTTTGGATAATATCTGAAACGACAGGTTCATTTATCATCTATAATTATTATAGTATTTTTTAAAAAATACTCTTTTTTAATTTATACATTCTCCCCAAAAAAATAAAAGAGGATATTTCAAAACATTTTAAACATATAAATATTAAAGCTTTTACAAGATCACTCAAAGAGAATAAGACAATTTTAGCAAAACTTAGTTTCAAAGAAAAATTTTAAAATGAATGAGATTTGACGAGGACATAGAAGATCATTATAATGAATTTCACCAACTAGCTCTCTTGATAAGATAATATAGTGTACTTGTCTTGCTTTTTAGTTGGTAAATTGTCGTCATAGGAATATTTATTATTCTCCATACTTTTCTAATAAAAGCACATATTTTGATACTTTTTATCTAACATCGTGTTTATACTTTTACAAATAAAATTTTCTCTTCATAAATGTTAAAAAGACAATTTAACATTCATAAAAGTTTCCTTATCACGACAACACAATTAGGATGTTTCATGCAACAAGTTTCATTCAACCAATATAGAAAAGAAATAGAGACATTTTTTCTTTGTACCACATTTACTCAAATAAATAGGTTTCCCTCAACAAATATTGAATAGAGATTTAAAGAATTTCTATTGCACCTAATTTGCTTAGCGAAATTATATAGAAAAACATGGAAAATTCCAATAAATTCAGTAATGCTCAATGAATATAAGCTCTATTATTAGAGGTAGTCTCGATTTTTGGTTTGTTCAACAAATTAGAGTTCACCAAACAAATTTAAGGCGGTAGCAATAGGATTCTTTTTAGATCCGCTCAACAAATTTACCTTTGTGTGTATAAATAACCCTAAACGGATTCCTTTCCTCATTTGGTATGAAACAAACCTAAGAATATAGACAAAAAGAGAGTTTCTTACTACTCAAGGTACAAGGATCACATGTAACACTTTGATTATATATTATAAAGATATTTGTTATTTAATTAGAATTGAAAGTAATTTTTTTTTTACATGAAGATTTTCTTATAGAGAACATTAATCATAACATAACTTCATCTTTTACACACACCACAAACACATATAAAAGAAAAACACATAAACAAGAAAGGTCTTAGTATTAATAAATTTAATAAATAATAACAGATAATGGGAGGCAAAGATTTAACCTATTATTATAAGACTCAATCTTACTTTATCAAGATATAGATTCTTCTACTTTTTATGATCTATTATAAATATCAAAAGCTACTCAAGAAGTCATTAGGTGATGGAGTATTTCTATTAAAAACATTGGTACAATCATAATTAATTTTCTCAAGCATAAGAGTTATTTCTGATCCCATAAATACATATTGACTTTTGAACAGATATCATATAGTCTTAAGTTTTGCATATGAATATCCTAGTCCAATATATTATTCTGAACTATTCAAAAATTCACCAACTTAGTAAGTATTTCCTTAGACGCAATAGGGTCTCTATCTTTCATCTTCTAATGTACTAAGTTGTAACTGTCCAACTATATGCTCTCATGTGTCAACATGGTGTTAACTCATCACAAAACAACATAAAACTCATCCTATATTCAATTACCATACTTTGAGACATGTGATTTCAAGTCATAATTCCTAAAAACTAATAAGATACATCCTAGATTATCATTAACCAATAATTTATACTCACAATTCAAACAAAAATTAAAGAATAAATGATAAGTACAAATATAATAATAAAGTATATAAATAATTCCATTGTATCCAAGATTATTATATTAAAATCATCTACCTTTTTTATCTTATTTCTTTATATAAATTTATCAGCTTAAATTATAAAAGAATAATATTTAAAATATTCTACATAATACAACATAAAATAAATGAATAAATAAGAATTAAAGAAAAAAAGCTTTAAATAGATAATTACACATGGACGAATACATCACAATAAATAATTTTAAACAAAAGAACATAAAAACATGTTAAATAACAATATTATAAATAAATGGAAAGAGAAGACTTGAACTATGTAATAAAATAAATAATTATTTTATATATAATAATGAATTCTCATTATTTTTATTTTTAATAATCAAATCTTTTAGAAAAGGAAATAAAAATATGATGAAATGAATAAGAAGATTATGAAGATTTTTTTTTTGTTGTTTACAACATTACCTCTTAAGTTGGTAAATGAATATCAATCATTTTCATGCCTACAAGATCTTGGAGATTATCCTGAAGAAGTCCTTTAGTGAAAATATATGTATCGAAAATTCTGTAATGATATGGATTATGAAGTGTTTGTCAATTTTAATATGTTTGGTCTTATTATGTTAGACTAGATTATGGACAATACTCATGGTTGACTTGTTTTCATAATAAAGTTGTATAGAAATATGAACCTTTATTTTAAGGTTAGCAAGTATGATCTTCATCTAGAATCTTTTATACACACCTTGAGCAAGGGCTCAAAAGTCAGCTTTTACACTAGAACGAAATAGTTTATCTTGGTTTTTGCTTCTCTAGGTCACTAGACTTTTTCCAAGAAACATGCAATAGTTAAATGTAGATTTTTTATCAATAACAAAACTTGCATAGTTTATAACAATATATATCTTCAGGGTCAAAGTGCTTTCTTTTATGAATAAGGGCCAATTTCCTAGAGTTGACTTCAAGTATTGAAAAATTTTTCAACTATATGCATGTCTTTCTCTCAGATCATAAAAAATTGACTTATCATACTAACTGTATAAGTAATGTCTAGTCTCGTGTGTGATAAAAAAAATAAGTTTTTATACCAACTTTTAATATTGAGTTTTTCTACAAAAGAAGTCTCTCTACTTCTAATTACATAATTTTGTTCAATACGAACTTTAGATTAATTTATCTATTTCATCATCTAGTGCAATAATCATGTCATTCACATGGATTAATAATAGTGTAAGTTTACCTATAATGGAGTGTTTTGTGAATAAAGTATTATATCTTTAACTTTGTTTATATCCTAAGGAAATCATTACTTTCTTAAATCTCCCAAACGATTCTCTTGTAGGCTTTTTTAATACCATATAAGTCCTTCTTTATGAAGCATACCTTATTCTTTTCACTATGAGTCGTAGAGAAATGTTTATGTACACTTCTTCTAAAACTCTATAAAAAATGACATCTTTCACATTCAACTAATGTAATTGCAATCCAAAATGAATTGTCATAGGAGAATAACTCAAATTGTACTCATATTTGTAAAAGAAAGAAGGTATCCTCGTAGTCAATTTCATAAGTTTGAGCATACTCATTTTCAACCAATTTAGTTTTATACATGTCTAATGACCCATATGTCTTATGTTTCACTATAAATATTCATCTGAAATATATTTCCTTTTTGTTTCTTAGTTTGTCAACAATTTCCCATGTTGAGTTTCTTTCTCATGCCTCCATCTCCTCTATCATGACTTGAGTCTAATATTCACTTCTCATGGATTTTTAGAATGAGGTAGGACTTTCTATGGTATTAATAGTATAGTAAAGCTTCAATATTTAATAGAGAAATTGTTAGTGTAAACATATTGAGAAATAGGATAATACTCTATCTTTTTCCTTTTCTCAATGCAATGTAAATTATCAGTAACACTTACCCGTCACTATTATCTATATGGCTCTTTGCTTTCAAGTCAGACAACTCTTCTTGCTTTGGAGTTAAAGTGAGTTTTGTTTTTTGATATTCTTTTGTCAAATAAATCTTCTTATTCTTCCTCGTAATTAGTTCAATCTCATTTGTGTTGACTTCATCACTTGGATCTTGAGCCTCCTAAACAAATAAATATGATAATGACAAAAAGGATAACTCATTCACTACAACCGATTTCTCCTCCTAAAGTGTAGGCTTGCCAAAAAAGGAATTTTTTTTCTTGACAAGTGACATCCGTGATGACATAAAAGACAACAAATATCACAATAATAACATTCGTACCTTTTTTGTATTTTAAGGATAACTAATAAATACACATTTAAAAATTTTGGGATTTAATTTACTACTAGTAAGATTATGAGAGTGAACAAAAATAGCATATCCAAATACTCAAAGAGGTAGACTTGACACTAAGGGAATAGATGGAATAAAAAAATATTCAATGAGACTAACGTCATTTAAGATATAAGTGGATAACTTGATGGTAGGGTATATATATATATATATATATATATATATATATATATATATATATATATATATATATATATATATATATATATATATATATATATATATATATAT